>ERZ887849.12-NODE-12-length-178358-cov-61.318172_pt1 | contig 178358 bp, 133 predicted proteins | sample MGYA00521267_ERZ887849 | MGnify/ENA primary metagenome ERZ887849 (study PRJEB32303, sample SAMEA104408601) | aquatic metagenome | biome: Brackish water; feature: Pelagic; material: water | place: Baltic Sea | collected 2014-06-06T16:11:00 | depth 2,863 m ...
CAACGGAGCGGCTTGGCGGTTAGAACGTTCTACGCCTCGCCGCGATCCACGCCACCGGGTCAAGGGCGAAGCTGTTGTTCGTAGCGACAACGGAGCGGCTTGGCGGTTAGGACGTTCTACGCCTCGCCGCGATCCACGCCACTGGGTCAAGGGCGAAGCTGTTGTTCGTAGCGACAACGGAGCGGCTTGGCGGTTAGAACGTTCTACGCCTCGCCGCGATCCACGCCACCGGGTCAAGGGCGAAGCTGTTGTTCGTAGCGACAACGGAGCGGCTTGGCGGTTAGGACGTTCTACGCCTCGCCGCGATCCACGCCACTGGGTCAAGGGCGAAGCCCTTGTTAGTTGACTGGTGTTGGAGCGGATGGATCAGTGACCGGCGAAACTGGGCTGGCTCCCACAATGATTTTGATATCAACTTCAGCGTTGATGGGATCGTTGGGTTGGCCTGTGTAGTTCATGCCGAACTTTGTGCGATCGACTTTGAATTCGCTCGTCAGCGAAACCTTGCCATCAAACACTGCAATCGTTGCGGGGAACGAGATTTCGGCAGACTGGCCGTGCATGGTCAGCATTCCGGTGACAGTGGAATCTTCGATTTTTGTTGACTCAAACTTCATTTCAGGAAATTCCTGTACGCTAAAGAAGTCTTCGTTCTTCAGGTGACCGGTCAGGCGATCAGCATCGGAAAACAATGAGTCTGTCTGGATGACAACCTTAATGGCTTCTGCAGCGTTTTCTGCCAGAGTGATTTCACCGGAAATTGCTTTGAAGCCGCCCGAATGATTGTCGCCGGATTTCTTTGTGCCCGTGAACAGCACTTGAGTGTTTTCGCCTGTCAGCTTGAAGCTTTCATGGGCGTGGTCGTGTGCAGTTGCATCGCTGTGTGCGGCTTCCTGCCCGTGTCCGTCTGCTGATGAGTGCATGTCGTGTGACGCATCCGATTCTACCTGTGCGGTTGAATCGGCGGTGTCATTGCTGCATCCGGTCATTACAAAAATCATTAACGCCGTCAGTGAAAATACGCTTCGCATGGTTGCCTCTTATGTTCTGACATTGGCCAGACAAATTGTTCTGTGTTCTGTCGCCGGAATCGGCTACGTCAATCGGCAGTTTATGAAGATTAGGGTCTGATTGCGATTCAACCGCGATACTGGCAAGAGGCGTTGGCGTAGAGGTTTGGGGGATTTTTACTGAAAACTTCGAAGTCCGACGTTCTTGATCAGTCACTTAAACGGCCAGTGAACGTCGTGCGGATTTCATTTTGAGTGTTTCCACTCGCGGCTAAGTGGTTTGCCGTCGAACTTCTGAGTCGCACTCATCGTGTTAAACGGTAACGATTAAATCGACTGTACCTGTCAGTCCGGTGTGTCCGATTCCACCGATATGGAAATCATGGGCAAACAACTGGATCTTCTGAAACAGCTGACCACTGCCGCAGACATGCGTCAAAAAGTGGTGAGCCAGAATATCGCAAACATCAATACTCCGGGCTACAAAAGTCAGGAAGTGAAGTTTGAAGATGCACTTGTAGAACAGCTTTCAAAGAAGAACGGTTCCGTGCGGTCGCCGGCAAGTCCGGAAATTGCGGCGGTACAAAATCTGACCATGCGAAACGATGGCAACAACGTGGATTTGGATCGCGAGATCGGTCAAATGAACAAGAACGCTCTGTTGATGCAGACCTATCTGCAGTTGATGGGAGCGGAAATGAAAATGATGCGGCAGGCAATCGATGGCGGCTAGTCTGCATGGGGAGAACGTTGAGCATCGCAATCAGGCAGTGCTTCAACAGGGTGCGTCAAACGGGTCTGCTGCATGATTGCAACAGCGAAGTTCCTGGCGGCTTGTGGCGTTCATTTGTTACGCATTTGTGTGGGGGGATTTCTATGTCGCTATCAAACATCTTTTCGGGTATGCAAGTCAGCGCTTCCGGCTTAAGCGCAGAACGCATGCGGATGGAAGTTGTCGCGAACAATATCGCCAACGCTCATTCGACAGGTGATAAACCTGGTATGGCCTATCGGCGGCAGCGAGTGAACTTTGCTTCAGAAATGGATCAGTTCATGGATGCCGGGGCGACCGGTATGAAAGGCGTGAAGATTCTGGGGGTCTCCGAAGACCCCACGCCTCTGGAAACGATCTACGATCCCGGCAACGCGGCGGCGGATGAAAACGGAATGGTGGAACTTCCGAACGTTCAAATTCCAATTGAAATGGTTGACCTTGTCACAGCCAGTCGCGCTTATGAGGCCAATCTGAAGTCTTTGCAAACGTACAAACAACTGGCAGAACAAACACTGTCTCTTTTGCGAGGCATTAGCTAATGGACGTTTCGGGAATTTCCGGCGCGGGCGGACTTCAGCAGGGGCGCTTTGCGCCTGCGGCTGGCAGTCAATCGCCGACCGGGGATTCTTCGTTTGCCGACTTGATTCAGAATCTTGTGGAAGGCACGAACAAGGATCACGCTGATGTACAGCAAAGTGTGGAAGACCTTGTCTCCGGAAAGTCTGACGGTATCCATGAAGTTGTGATGACGGCGTCGCAGGCGGAACTGTCGTTTCGGCTGATGATGGAAATTCGCAATCGGTTGATCAGTTCTTATCAGGAAATCATTCGCATGCAGGTTTAGAACCTGTTCGGAAGCTTTTCTGACAGCTTCTCATTTAAACAACCTTTGGCAGCAAAGGCGGCCTGTACGACATCGACGCTTAGATCAGAGTCAACTTTTCGGCTCAATAAACAAACTCGCACTGAAACGCAGAACACGAATTGGACGGACGGCACATGTTGTCAGCCTTGCAGGAACAACTCACAAATCTTTGGAAACAATGGAGCGTACAGCAACGCGTTCTGCTGTCGTCTGCTGCTGCGCTGTGTTTGGTTGTTGTTGCGGCAACCGTTTACTGGGCAACTTTGCCAGACTTCGTTGTGATGGCGAACGGTCTGTCTCCTCAGGAAGCAGCGGAAATTGTAGGCCTGTTGGAGACTCAGAAAATTGAATACGAACTGAATTTTTCCGGTTCCGCGGTATCTGTTGCACGCAGCGACATGAGCAAAGCTCGCCTGGCAATGAAGGATGTGTGGGATCCCAAAGTTGAAGAGTCCGGCAACTCGTTCGGTGGGTTTCCGGGGTCGCCGCAGGAAGAGGAAGATCATCGTACTCGAAAGCTGGAAAAACGGATTGCCACATCGATTGAACGAATCAAAGGCATCCGTTCGGCAATCGTGCATGTCAGCCAGTCGACGTCTTCACCATTTGTGATGGACCAGACGCCAACAACGGCGAGTGTCATTCTGGAACTGAATAACACTGTCCCCATGTCTGGCCACGCGGCTCAAAGTATTTTGACGCTTGTTGCCCGAGCAGTGGAAGGATTGACTCCTGAAAATATTTCGCTGATGGATACCGCTGGACGCCAGTTTCAGGCCGCGAACGGGATGAATGGCACAATCAGTTCGCACTTCGAACATCGCCAGCTTGTGGAACACAGTCTGGCCGCGAAGGCAGAATCGATGCTGGCCGAATTGCTGGGAGCAGGCAAAGCTGTTGTGCGAGTTAGCGCTGACATTGATTTTCGCGAAACGACGCGGTCAGAAACGACCTTTGATCCGGATTCAAAGGTTAAGAAAAACGAAACCATCGAAACCGTTTCACAAACCGGAGGATTGACGGGCGTGGGAGGTGCTGTTGGTGTGAGCTCCAATTTGATTCCGGACCTCAGTGCATCTTCAGCTAACGGTGGAACGTATAAAAAGGAAGTGAACTCCGTTGATTTTGAAAATGCAACAATCAACGAAACTGTTCGCGACAATCCCGGAAAAATCACTCGCATCACAGTGGCGGCAATTGTCGACCTTTCAAGAAACACATCTGGCGGCGACGCAGCGGCAGCCGACACAACTGACGAAAACGCAGCCGCTGCCGCAGCACCTGTGGCCGCGATTTCCAAAGAAGACGTTGAAGCAATCATCAAGCAGGCGGTTGGTTTTGATGCTCTGCGTAACGATGAAGTTCAGGTGATGTTTGCCGCGTTGGAACCACTGGCGCTGGACCCGGAAGTTTCCGGGATTGTATCCACCTGGAAGCAGTACGAACCAATGATTGATTCTGCTATCTGGGGAGTGGGAGTTTTGTTGGCGGCGGTACTGGGATTTTTGGCTTTGAAACGCATGACACCAGTTGTGATGACTTCAGAAGAACCTGGAGGGCTTACACCAGAGCAACTTAGTCAGGTAATGCAGCTGTCAGAAAAAGTAAAACAATCGCCGGACGTTGCGGCGCAGATTTTGTCGGTTTGGATGGAAGAACAACAACAGCAGCCAGCAGAGGAGCCCGCTTCGAAACGACGAGCAGCATAGTGCTTTGTCAGAGCCAGAGTTTTTAGTCAGGGGCCCTGCCCTTGATAGACAGCAGTTACGAAGACACGAACAAGATTCGATGAACGGTCACGAACAGAGTTTGGCTTTCCTTCGACTTCTTAGCGCAGATGCCGCTGAAGAAGTGCTTTCGCGCATGCGCCCGGAGACGGCGGAAATGTTGCGAACGAAGCTGACTGGTTCAGGGCGAACTAAAATCAAGGCCGGACAGCAAAAAAGGGTAATGGAGCAGTTTGATACGTTGTTTAACCTGCTGGGGCAGGCGGAAATTTCAAACAAGCCAGCTTTGGATGCTGTTGTAGAACCAATTTCGGAACCGAAGAAGCCGAAGCTTACGGTGACAACCGGCGATCCGATTAAAGACCTTGAATCTTTAAGTCGGTATCAAATCGCAAACGCACTAAAGCCTGAGCAGGCTCGAACCGCTGCGATTTTGTTAAATCAAATGTCGTCCACCTTGGCTGCGGACGTTCTGGCGTTGCTGCCGGACGAACAGCAAAGTCTGGTCATTAAGGAGCTGTCGACTGAACAACACGCTCCGCCAATTCTTGTGGAACGAATCGTGCGAGCTACGTTGAATCGCGGACGCAACATGCCCAGCGAACCGCCCGACGATCGCGATCAGATTGAACGATTGGCAGAAATGCTGCGTGAAGTTCCGAAGGCGACTCGTTCTAAAATGATTAAGGCAATTGCAGATGAAGACCCGGAATTAAAAGATCGCCTGCTGGCCAAGCTGTATGTCTTCACTGACCTGGCGACACTTGAACAGCACATGGTGCAGAAAGTTATGGCTCAGGTTGACACAACAACGCTTGTGACAGCTTTGTTTCAGGCAGATCAATCTTTACTCGACGCTGTGTTTGGAGCTGTATCCAGTCGGGCAAAAATGGCGTTGCAGGAAGAAATGCAGTTCCAGACTCACGTGCCAGAACAACGTGTGACGGACGCTCGGGAAATGATTGTCCGAGTACTTGGTGTTGTTTGCGAAGGAGGGGATTAAATCGTTGCCGCTGAATCGCAGCTGGTACAACGCCCATGTCCGAAACTCATGACAACTAACCTGCATGTAAAACTAAAACAATCTCCTGTCGCCGTGCGGCTTGCTGCATTGACCGGGAAAATGCCGCGCGCAGGTAAGGCTGGGTCAGCTGCCGAAGAACAGAAGCAGCCTGTCGTCGATAAGCCTGCTTCAATGCCTGATCAAAACGCATCGATTGGGCAGCAGTTGTTGGCGGTGTGTGAGCAAATCAGTTTAGGGATGGAGCAACTGCACGGACAACAAAAAGACCAGCTGGAACAGTTGCAATCAACGGCTATTGAACTGGCAATCGCAGCAACGGAAGCTGTTCTAAACGCATCAATCGGGGAACGTCGCGTTTCTTTGGAAGGCATCGTTAGTCAGTTGGTTGGTGAGCTGGGTTCGGAAAGCCCGGTTGCCGTTTACCTGAATCCTGTTGACGCCGTCGCACTGCAAATGGCGACAACTCGCCCGGATGTCTCCAAAACACTTGCCAACGTAAAAGTGATCGCGGCAGCAGACGTGCCTGCTGGAACATGTCGCGTTACCAATGCTGCTTCAACTCTTAAAACCGATCTTCAATCACGACTGAATGCAATTCGTGACCAATGGATGGAGTCTCTTAATGTCGCTCGGGCTGGACATCGCAGCGCTGACGCAGTCAGCTAAAGCTGCTTCGAAATTCCAGAAAGCCGGAGTCGTGACCAGTGCTCACGGACTTCTACACGCCTCCGTGCGCGCAGCGATTAACGAGTGTTGTCACATCCGTATGCCGAATGGAGAGTTTCTTACCGCGGAAGTTGTGGGGTTTGATAAGTACGAATCGCTGCTGATGTGCTACGACTCGCACGCTGGTCTGCAACCGGGGCTGGAAGTTGTCTGCACCGGGCGAGCTCGAAAAGTTGCCGTCGGTCGCGAATTACTGGGTCGAGTAATTGATGGGATTGGTCGCCCGCTGGATTCTTTGCCAGTTCCTGCCACAACTCGCTTTCGGTCAACGGTGGCTGGCCCCCCCTCGTCGATGACACGGAAGCGAATTGACACGGCTTTGGTAACCGGCCAGCGAGCCATCGACAGCCTGTTGACGATCGGCATGGGGCAACGAGTCGGTTTATTCGCCGGCAGCGGCGTTGGCAAAAGTACGTTGATGGGGGAAATTGCCAAATCGTCAAACGCTGATATCAACGTGGTTGCACTGGTGGGCGAACGCGGTCGTGAAGTGCGACCTTTTGTCGAAGACTGCCTTCAGGCCGAAGGTTTGCGACGTTCGGTTGTGGTCGTCGCCACCGCCGACGAAACACCATTAATGCGAATCAACGCTGTGCTGTCTGCCATTACAATCGCAGAAGGTTTTCGTGACGAAGGTGCCAATGTGCTGTTGTTTATGGACAGTATCACGCGTTTAGCGATGGCTCAGCGAGAACTGGGGCTGCTGATCGGCGAGCCACCAGGTAACCGTGGATATCCGCCGTCGGTGCAGGCGCTGATGGCCAGTTCGCTGGAACGACTGGGACGCAGCGATAGTGGCAGCATCACTGGATTGATCACGGTTCTGGTGGAAGGCGACGACATGGATGAACCCGTCGCTGATACGGCTCGATCAATTCTGGATGGTCACATTGTTCTAAAGCGTGAACTTGCCGCAGCAGGCCAGTATCCGGCGATCAGCGTGCTGGACAGTATCAGTCGCGTGTTCAACGAAATCACTTCGCGAGATCACCAGAAGGCATCTTCGGCCGTTCGTCAGTTGATGGCGACTTATGCGGAAATGAAGGACCTGATTCAAATCGGAGCGTACCAGTCTGGAACTCTTCCCGAGGTTGACCGAGCTATTCAGCTGATGCCAGCGGTAAAACAATATCTTGGTCAGGCTGTCAACGAAGCATCAGACTACGGTAGCACATTGCGTGATCTTGAGCTGCTGCGTTCAGCATGGCATGGCGATCTAAAGCGACCTGCCGCGGCGACCAGTGCAGCCGCAAATAGTCCGGCAACATTCACGCAGGGAGCAAACTGATGAAGAAATTTCAATCACGTTTTGCCGCCGTGCAACGACTTAGAAAGCAGGAAGATGCCGCCGCAGCAGCGATGGCAGCGAATGCAATTGCCAAAGCAGAATCGGCTCGACAAGCAGTGCTGAATGCGGAAGAGCAACTGCGTCAGACATTTGCGGATGCGCAATCTGCGATGAGCAAGCCAGTGTCTGCCTTGTTGCTGCACGTTGCTCGAAATCAATCTGCTGTTGATATTTCGAAGCTATTAGACAAACGCACTGAGCAAGCGGCTGCTGACGAACGACAACGTCTGGCGGCGGAACAACGCGTTGCCGCCTATCAGCAGTTGCAGATCGTCTCTGAAGCTTTGAGTCGCGATTTTCAGCAGCATCGAAAAACCCAGCAATTGCTGCAGAGCAATCAGATTATGGAACGGTTTCAGCAACAGTCTCATACCACAAAGCAACAGCAATCGGCTGCGTTGCGGCAATCCGGCGTTGCACCTCGAAGTTCTGCCGCCACAAATGTTGTTGCCGCTGAAACAGGAGCGAATCAATGAAGAAACTCATCACACTGGGACTTTACGGTCTGGTGGTATTCGCCGCTTCTGCAGCGTCTGCATGGTTTGTGCATTCGTCAAAAACGCAGGAAGAAGCGGACGTTGCTGAGGAAACGAATGCTGCTGAAAAGGACGCTAAGCCGAATCCCAGCATTATCAATCCTCGCACGCCATCAGAAGCCACAACGGACGAAGAAACACCGGTTGCCGTGCGACCTCAGAAGATGAACGTCGAAGAAATCGTTCGCGTCGGGCTATCGCTGAAGTCTCGCGAACTGGCGCTGAAGGAACGTGAACGATCACTTCAGCGAGTGGAAACTCAACAGCAACTGGTGCTGGCTGATATTGAAGCAGAACAGAAAGAACTGGAAGGCCTGCTGGCTCAGGCACGCGATCAACGAGCAGCTACGGGAGAACTGCTGAAAGACGTTCGGCAGGCTCAAATTGAAGTCGAAAAGAAAAAACAGGAAATCGACACCATTGAAAATCAGCCGGGAAGCGTCTCGGCCAGCAGCACCAAAGACAGAGAAGCCAACATTAAAGACCTTTCTGAAGTTGTGCAGGGACTGTCTCCAGAGAAAGCGGCTGGTGTGTTGAAGGAGTTTGCCAACAACGGCAAGATCGACACGGCTGTGGAGATTCTTTCGAAGCTGGAAGATCGAAATGCTGCTGGAATTCTGGAAGCCATGGACGACGAAAAACTTGTGAGCGAGATCGTCGAAAAGTTTCTGTTGGTGAAGCGTCCGGAACCAGCAGCGAAGCGTCGTTAGAACACCTGGCGATTACATAGGAATCAAGCCGACGGGCCCGTGTCTGCCGGTCATTTAGATAAAGAGTCGAATCATGGAATCAACTGAAATTGTTTCAATCGGTCGCGACCTGCTGATCACAACTTTGTGGCTGGTGGGTCCCGCTGTGCTGTGCAGTATTCTGGTTGGTGTCACCGTAAGTGTTTTGCAAACGATCACCAGCGTGCAGGATCAGACGCTTTCGTTTGCGCCACGAATTGTGTCTGTTGGTCTGATCATGTTGATTGCTCTGCCGTGGATGGTGCAGATGTCTTCATCATTCACAATACGAATGATGAGTCGCATGTTGCAGGTGACGCAATGATTACCGCCTTCATTCTGGCAACGGTACTGTGCCTGATTCGCATTTCTGCGTTTGTTGCGTTTCTGCCGCCGATCAGCGGAAAGAACATGCCAAATCTGGTAAAGATTGGGCTGTCTGTAGCCATCACACTTTGCATCGCTCCGCAGTATGCGGCTGACATTGTTCCTGAGCTTGTGAAGTCCGGAGCTCACCAGGGCTGGCTAAAACTAAGCATTCTGGCGTTACGAGAATTTGTTTACGGCGCTGCAATGGCGTGGATGTTTGGGCTATGCATGGTGCCCGTTCGTATTGCTGGCGCGTATGTGGCTCAGGAAATGGGGCTGACTCTTGGTGGATTGACTTCGCCAACTGATCAGCAGCCATCGAACGTGATTTCGTCTGCGCTGGAAGGGTTGGCAGTCACGTTGTTCTTTTGCCTGAACCTGCATCATATCGCGATCTCTTCACTGGGGCTGTCGTTTGCTCGTCAACCGATTGCTGGTTTCGATATGGGTGTCTTATGGATCAGGGTGTTGTCTGTTGTTTCGAAGACACAGCAGCAGGGACTGTTGATGGTTGCACCCATTGCCATCCTGTTGTTCATTGTTGTGGTGACTCTGTTAGCGACGATGCGGTTTGCTCCTCAGTTCAACTTTATGTCGTTTGGGATGCCCATGAGAGTCGCCGCCGGAACACTGGGGCTGGTGGCTTTCTTTCCTGAAATGTGTGCTGCCATGGGAGTCTTCATGCGGCAGATTGCAAATTACGGAGTCTTTTAGGTGGCTGAAGAACAGGAACAAAACGGCACAGAAGAGCCCACAGAACGCCGCCGCAAACAGGCGCGGGAGGAGGGTCAGGTTGTACAGAGTCCTGACTTTGCTGCCGCTTCGTCGATGCTGGCTGGTGCTTTGTTGCTGTTGTGGTGCGGTCCCTGGGTTTCTGCGGGGTTTCGTCGAGGCATTCAAATATGGCTGGCGAAATCGTTTGACGGCGTTTGGGATCCGATGCACACGCACTTGACCGCACGCTGGATGTCAACGGAACTTGTCATGATGTGTGGTGTGCCTTTGGGGATTCTGGCAGCCATCGCGTTGATGACAGCGTTTTCGCAGGTCGGATTTGTGCCAACCTTTAAGCCGCTGGCGATTGACTTTGAAAAACTATCTCCATCACGCAATTGGCAGAAACTTGTGTCAATTGATAACGGTGTTCGCGGTCTGTTGTCTTTTTTTAAGGTAAGCCTGATCGTCGCGTTTACGCTGATCTTTTTCTACATCCGCAGTGATGAATATCGAATAGCGGCGACTTCGTCCGTGTTACAGGTAACGTCGAATACCTGGACGGTCGGTTTAAGAATCTGGATCTGGTTGTCAGGTCTGTTGCTGTTTATGGCGACACTGGACTATCTGGTTCGCAGGTTTCGTCACGAAAAGAAACTGAAGATGTCTCGCGATGAAATTAAGCGAGAACAGAAAGAAGAAAACGGCGACCCACTGATCAAGATGGCTGCTCGCAGACGATTGCGAGAAGCGATGAAGCAACGTTCTGTTGCTGACGTGCACAAAGCGACGGTTGTGTTAACCAACCCTACTCACCTTGCCGTCGCCATTCAGTATGAAATTGGCAAAATGTCGGCTCCCCGAGTCGTTGCAAAGGGAGCCGGCATTTACGCGAAGAATATTGTTCGAATCGCGAAAGAGAACAAAATTCAGGTGATCCAACGCAAGCCGCTGGCCAGAGCGATCTACAAAAATATCAAAGTGGGACAGGATATTCCGCCGGAATTTTTCAGAGCGGTTGCAGAAATTCTGGCGCAGATTTATCGCATGAAAAGGTCGGCTTAGCAAAAAATCAGAGGCCGCGATTTTGTGTTCGGTCAGCACATATTCAAAGTATCAATTGTTTTTAAACACCAGCGGTGAAAATTAAAACGTCAGCAACGGACTGCTGGCAAACGTAGAACAGGGAAGGCAATTCAAATGGACAAAGCAACGCCTATTGGCATTATCCTTGGCGTCGGCTTGATCTTGATATCGATTGCAATTGGCGGCGGCGGGTTGATGCCGTTTGTCGATGTGCCGTCGATCATGATCGTATTCGGTGGGTCGATCGCCGCCACTTTGATTAACTTTCCTCTGGAAAAAGTGCTGAGCGTTTTTTCTGTGGTTAAGAACTGCTTCTTTGTGAAGCTGCCCACGCCCAAGGAAGCAATTGCTACGTTTTCTGAGCTATCCGCAATCGCCAGGCGAGATGGGCTGCTGGCTTTGGAAGCCAGGATGGAATCCATTGACGATCCGTTTTTGAAACGCGGTCTGGAACTTGTGGTTGGCGGCGGCACCAAAGAAGAAATAACCAATTCGATGGAAACAGAGCTGGCATACATTGAGCAACGTCACGGAACAGGCAAGAAGATTGTGGATTCCATCGGAGCGGCAGCTCCTGCGTTTGGAATGATTGGAACGTTGATCGGCCTGGTGCAGATGCTTCGTAGTCTGGACGACCCCAGTAACATTGGAGCCGGTATGGCGGTGGCGTTGTTGACAACGTTGTACGGAGCCGTTGTGGCCAACCTGTTCTGCATTCCATTGGCCGGCAAGCTGGAAACAAAGGCCAACGAAGAAACGCTGATTAGAGAACTGATGATTACCGGGCTGCAGTCACTTGTTGAAGGGCACGCTCCACGAGCAACGGAAGAACGTTTGTTGGCGTTTCTACCTGGAAGTCGCAGCAGCAGTACGGCTCAACAGGCCGCGTAACGTCGCTGGAGTGTTGAGTTGCAGTCACTTGCGACGTTGTTGTGATGCGGAGTTGGGGCGATGGCAAGAAAAGAAAAAGTCGATGCTGGCGGCGAAGATATTCCCGCGTGGTTTATGACGTACAGCGACGTCATTACGCTGTTGATGACGTTCTTCATTTTGCTGATGACGTTTTCAACAACGGAACCCGAAGAATTTGGCAAGTCGCAGGTGATTCAGTTTGGCGGCGGCAGTTCTACGGGAGTTGCTCGAGTAACTGAAATTCCGACAGAAATGGACAGCTATGTGGTTCGCATTCGTCCTCGCGCCAGTCGTTTCGCAAAAAACGGCAGCGAAATTCCGCCTCAGATGACTGACCCAGGATCGGAATCTCTGTCGAAAGGCCTGGACGCCATTGAGAATCCCGACAAGCTGGCTCAAATGCAACGCATCCGAATGCAGGTGCCTGTTGGGATTTTGCAGGATGGCAGTCACAAGCCAACATCATACGCAAAACGTACAGCTCGCATGCTGGGGCATCAGCTTATTGGCCTGCCAATTGAAGTGAGCTTTATCGCTGGCAACATCGACGATGCAGATATCTGTGTTCAAATGGCATCGATGATTTACGAAGCATTTGAAGTCGCGCCGGGACGTCTGTCTGTTCAGGTGACCGCTCAGGTTGCCGCAACTCCAGGCATGATCATGATTGGAATTGAACGAGAACGAAAATCTCCGGAATCGAGCTACTAGCGATTCGGAACTTTTGCTTAGCCGGTTTTGCTTCTGTTTCACACGGGCACCAACTTCACACGGGCATCAGTGCCAAAGCTTTGAAAGCGAAAAATCATGGCCCGAAAAAAGACGCCACCGAAGCCGCCCAGCAAGGCGTATCTGATCTCTTTCGGAGACACGATGACGGCACTGCTGGCATTTTTTATCGTATTGAATTCGTTGGCATCAGAACAAACGGGAGCGAATCTGCATTCCGGAACTGGATCATTTGTGCGAGCTTTCAGTTCCAGCGGAGGCATTGGCAACGCTGGAAACAAAACGGCCAGCAACGCAATTGACCTGGAAGAGTCCACTCCCAAATACATTGTTAACGGACCTGACGAAAAACAGGATCTCAGTCAGAAATCGACCGGTCCGGACGATGTCGATGACCGCCAACGCATCATTGACCGGCAGGAGGACGATTTTCAGAGGTTTCTTCAGGAAGCCAAAAGGCTGCACAGCGTTAAACCGATCGCCGACGTTTCCGGCGAAGTTGCCTTTGATGTACTTAACCGTTTGCCATCCGAAGCCCCCTACATGACGGAAGGGTTGCGGCAGATTATCCTCAACGCTGCTCCAACGCTGCGACGCCCAGGCTATTCAATGCGATTGACCGTTTGGGCTTCTATGCCCAGCAAAACGGCGTGGCTGAAAGCCGTCACAATTGCCACAGCCTTGCGCGGCGAAGTGAACGTGCTGTTGAAGGAAGCAGGAGTTTCAACTCCAATTGAAGCAGTTGGGCAGGCATGGATTTCGTCCACGGAGAAACGCCCCTCTGTGTCAGTGGTGATGCAGAAGCTGAAGATGAATTAGAGTCGTGGCAACAGAACGCAACGCAATGTCGATCGCCTCACTAAAGGCACTGTTCTGTGTGGGGCAGGTCAGGATGGTTCCGCCACCGGAAGTTCTGGCACGAACTCGTTGACCAACGCAATCAATCGATGTGCTCCCAGCATCGCTGCGGCGTGAGAAGGGTCGTCAATCCTCAGGTCACGTCGAGGTGTCCGGTTGTGTACCTCTTCGATAATTCGGTCGGTAATGAAACGGAATTTTCGCAACTTTTCACCGGCTTCGCGACATCCAATTTCATCATTGTCAACCTGCCGACAAAGCATTCGCAGAATGTCTACCTCCAGCGCACTCAGAACGTGCGGTGCAGGCGGAGTGAAATGTTGTGAATCAATGCGATGCATGTTTGGTTAACCAGAGTCAACGGGCTGCTGAACTGACATTCCCTGCCAGGTTCTGCGAACCAGTGCCACATATTCTATTATTCGACATTCAAAACAGCCTCACTTTAGCCAGCGGGCTGTTTGCGGCAGGGCATTTACCACATCACGCAGATGCGGCGGAGCCCTGAGTTCGAACGCTGCACCAGAAGAAACGTTTTAGTCACTTTGTGCTAGTGACAGTAGCGGCAACTTCGACATTGGGCGAGTGTTCGTAAGACCGCCATGGAGCTTCACGCACGGATTACGAAGCCGGATACATCTGGTTTCTCTGGCCTGCGATAAGTTGATCGTGGCGGGTTATGTTCCTGGGGATGGAGTAAGTGCATCTGAGGTTGTTGGTGTAAGCCATGTTGCGCAGGTAAAGCCCACTTCAGGATCAGGTTATGGGGCGCATTTTCAGCTTGATGCGCGATGAAAAATGAAAGCTGTGTCGATGTTCTGTTTGGTTGGGAGAACAGCAAAGCGAACCGTGAGAGCATTGAAAACGTCTGGTTGCCCGTAAGGTGTTGATTCTATTTTCATGCACACGCATTAGGCAAAATAAATGACCCCTACTGGTATTGTTTTTATGTTCAATCATTGAACAAGTCAGAAAATTCAGCGCCCCAAGTCAGGCCTGTAAAGAACTTGTTAGAAAAAAAACGAATAAAATGGTGGCGGCGATTGTTTTTTTGCGCAAGATTAACAAATCATGATCCTAGTCAATTGTTGAGTTCCTCTTTTTTCTCGTTTATTGAAAGCTCCGTACAAATGAAAATTACGAAGAGTCCGTCGATAGCGTCACAGAGTGTGACCCGTTCAAGGCGTGGGTTTACGCTGATTGAACTTCTGGTGGTGATCGCCATTATCGCAATTCTGATTGCTTTGCTGTTGCCAGCGGTGCAGCAGGCACGTGAAGCAGCACGAAGAACTCAGTGCAAGAACAACTTGAAGCAGTTGGGCCTGGCAGCTCATAACTTCCATGACGTCTACAACAGGTTTCCTGCAGGTAACTTCGCCGCACCAATCGACGTAACATTCGGCGGATCCGGTCCGAAGAATCTGACATTTTACGATCACCAGTTGTACGGTACTTTGCCACAACTGCTTCCGCAGATTGAACAGGCCAACCTGTACAACAATCTGGAAATCTGGAAGGGTGTTGATCATCGAGACGACAACACAACGACGGCAGACGATTACATCGTTGAAGGTGCGTTTTTTAGTGACGGCCCAACATGGGCAGCAGCTCAAGCCAAGATTCCCGCGTTCCTGTGTCCTTCAGACCCTCAGAAATCAGTAGCCCGAACTCTGGCTACGATGCATTATTGGCAGACTCCCACGGGAGGCTCAATCACATACTCTTACTGGGCTACAGACTATGGTTTGGGATCAACCAACTATACTGGTGTCGCCGGTCATTTCGGTCCAATCACTCGGCATGCCAGCTGGGCCGCTCTGAAGGGCATATTCGGGCAGCGAACGAAGACTCGTTTTCGTGACGTCACCGATGGCACAAGTAACACATTGCTGTTTGGCGAGCTGACAGGTGACGTAACTGCACCAATCGGCACTGCCGCCGCCGGCTCAAGCGATTTGAACCTGCACTGGGTCAACACTCCGGCCATGGTGACTGCCTGGGGACTGGGCAAGGGGACAAATCCTTATCGATTCAGCAGTTACCATACTGGTATTGTTCAATTCACAATGGCTGATGGATCTGTACGCGGAGTCTCAACGAACATTGATTCAAACACTTACAGATACCTGGCAGGTATGGGTGACGGCAACGTTATCGGTGAATTCTAATCAGAAGTTCGCTCCAGAGCCTGAACGAAAGTCCTGAGCACTCAGCTGCGATTTGCGGCTGGGTGCCATCTTATTTTTAGCAGACTGATTTCCTGCTCTTTCTATTTGATCAACCAAGCTAAACCTTAATAAGGGTCACGAACGTGAAGTTTATTTTGTCACTTTTCGCCGCTTTAGTTCTAGCCGGATGCGGTGGACAAGGTGAAGTTGAAATTCCAGAAAACCCAACTCCACCACCACCACCAGGAAGCATGACGACCGCTGACGAAGCAGGTGGTGGCGGTACTGACACGCTTAGCGTAAGTCCTTAGCTTCTGTGTACTTGCCATTTTTCGTAAGTGCAGAAATCTGGCAAATCCAGCAGATGCAAGGAAGAATTGATTAATTCTGCCTGTCTCGATTGAGGCAGGTTTTTTTGCGCTAATGTTAATACCATGCGATGAACAAATCAGCATTCGGGCCTACTGTTGCTTGCGGATCGGTCAATGAGGATCCAGAAACAACCGCTTCACTGATCGCTATTCATTAAAGCCATAGTTTTTCGAATTTTCGGGTCGGTCAAACCGCAATCTTCCTTTGGAAGCTTGCGGTTTTTTCATGCGCCATGGTTTGGTGTACGGCAACTATCGAGAGATTTGATGCATTTCCCCACCGTGGCTTTCTTTAGTAAATGCCTTTGCGTTCGACATGCCGCCGCAAAAATCAACATGTCGACTAGTGGCTTGGTTTCTGTGGTCCTGGGTGTGTCCTGCTTGTGGATGTTGCAGCAAATTGCAAACCCCAATGTCTTTCAGGAACGCGAGGACATTTCACTTCCAGTGATAATGTTCTACTGCGTTAAGGTATTGCAATTTGCGTGATCCGATTGCGGTTTCACTGCGTTTGACCATACTGTTGCGTATGCGACGAGGTTATTTACTTATGAATAAGGCAGTTCGTCGGTAACGATTGATTTAAGAACGGAGAGATGGATATGTCAGGTGGTCGTCCTACAGCGGCGTTTTATGTCGCAGTTTTGGCCGTGGTCGGCGGGCTCGTCTACTTTGCGGCAATGCAGGGGGGCTTTCTTGGGAAGCCGGCTGGTCCGGAAATTGACGAAGCAAAAGAGGTCGAGCCAACGCTTGATCCCAGTAAGATAAACGTCGGTGGCGGTGAAACCGCTGCCGAAGCCAGTTCTGACGAAGACCTTGTCACAACGGTTAAGAATTACAACTTCGTACCTGCCGAACGACTGCCTGCTGTAAAAGGCACTGCAGCGTACAAACCTTTGGAAGACAACACCGTTCGATTTGCTTTGAATGTGTGGGCTGGTTGGGCGCCGATCATTCATGCTAATGAAGGCTTCCAGCCTAAAAAGATCTGGAAGACTGCGGACGGTAAAGAATTCAAGGTTCACCTGATTTTGGCCGACAACCCCGTCGACATGCGAGACGCCTATGCAGCTGGCGAATATCACATTGGCTGGGCGACCGTTGACATGCTTCCATTGTTCATGGAAGGATTTGTGGATAAGGCCGGCGTGCCGCGTGATAGTCGAGTTATGCCTCGAATTTACCAGCAGGTTGACTGGTCGAACGGTGGGGACGGAATTGTTGTCAGAAACAACATCAAAACAGTTGCCGATCTTAAAGGCAAAGAAATCGTTCTTGCTCAGAATTCCCCATCTCAATACTTCGCGTTAAGCATGCTGGTCGCCGGTGGACTGCAGCCTGGCGATGTAAAGTTTCGTTACACAACCGACGCCTTCGAGGCTGCGGCTGCGTTTAACGCAAACAAAGAAATTTCAGCCTGCGTGTCCTGGGCTCCAGATATCTATACGCTGTCAGAACAGGACGGTAATCGCATGCTGGTCAACACGTTGACCGCCAACAAGCTGATTGCCGACGTGTGGTATGCTCGAGCCGATTTTGCACAGGAAAATCCAGACCTGATTGAAGGCATTGTTCGTGGCATTTTCGATTCGATCGAAAGCCTGCGTAACCAGGATGAAAAACAAAAAGTATCTGAATGGATGTCTCAGGGCTACGCGATTCCCAAAGACGAATGCATGGGCATGCTGGGTGATGCTCACTGGACCAACTTTGCAGAGAATGCGGACTTCCTGTTGAATCAAAACAACCCGTCTCGATTTGAATCTGTCTGGAATCAGGCTTATTACATCTATCGTCGAATTCGCTCCGTCACCCATCAGCCGGTTTCGTTCGACAAGGTGGTAGACTTCAGCATCCTGCAGAAGCTTGCCAAAGAAGAAAAATACGCTTCTCAGAAGAATGAATACCGAGTTCAGTTTGCTCCCAAAAGTACGGGCGAAATTATTGCGGAATCTGACGAAGTGTTGACGAATACCGTCATCATTCACTTTGCTCCCAACCGGCACGATCTGGATTACAAGGTGCTGAGGACGCAGGCGGATGGCACTCAGGTTGAGGAGCTGTACGATCCCAACGTGGACTTTGTGTTGGAAGAAATTTCCAAGCTTGTGTCGCAGTTTGGCGCGTCGCGGGTTCTCATAGAAGGTCACACAGATGCTTCAATGAAAGCTCTTCTGCCAGACGATGTGCTTGTGAAGGAACTGTCTGGCAATCGAGCCAATGCGGTTAAGGAAGCTCTTATTCGCAAGTACCAGCTGGATCCCAATCAGTTCAACTCTGTCGGCATGGGCTGGGATCGCCCCGCTGACAAAACTGACCCCGGCAATAACAATAAGAATCGCCGAGTTGAGATTCGTGTGTTTTCGGCGGAAGTCGAATAGCACAGTGTTCGCGTCTTGAAATATGTTTAGCTCAAAGCCCGGCGTGTCAGACCGCCGGGCTTTTTATTTTGGGTTTGTGCCTGTTTATGCTGACCTCATGGCCGTTTGAAGATTCGCCGGACACCGCGTGTTTTACAACTCGCAGCGTGCTGATTCGCCAGAAGCCTGTTGTCGTTGTGAAGCACGACGATGAGGACGATTGTTGGCACTTTCTGTGTGACGTAGATGTCGATGCGCTGGATGCTCGAGTTGTCAGTCTTCGTGAACTCTTACAACTTGCGCCAGATCTTGCAGAAGTCGCTAATCTTCCGCCAGGATGGACGGCTGTTCGCAACTCTCTCACCAGCGATTGGCGGCGATTTGAGACTGATGACGGTGAGTTGACGTAGGACGCCTTCAAAGAAAACTGCGTGGACTCTTCGCTACGCCATTAGTCACGGCGTAGCGAAGAGTGGCGACCAATCTGGTTCATCGCAAACAGTAGATTGGATTCGACACTTTCTGACGATTGCTGGAACGCCGGAAAAACGTCAATTCGGCAACCGAACGGCGGAGCTGAAAAACATTGTCGCACGAAGTTCGTCGAGTTCTTTGACCGAACTGATCTCTCGCGTGGTTCTGCGCCACCAGGCTGGTTCCGCTGCGGATTCGATCATGATTCTGAAGTCACCGTCAGCAATGGTGTCTGGCAGAATGGCGGCAACAACCCCCAGCTGGAAACGATCTTCCGGATAAATCGGCGAACGTGTTGCTTCCAAAGACCAGCGGTCCATGCGTATGGGGCACCACGGCTGCAATGGTGGCGGATCATCGATGTATTCGCTTATCTGTTCAGGTAACAGTGGCACTGCGTTTTGTGACACAAACAGTCGCACAACTTCCGGGCGAGGCGAATAGAGTTGCCATGACGGCCAGTTGTCGGAAATTCCAATCAGCCCAAGCAATGGAAATGCAACAATGCAGCAATTCATCGTAAGGGCCATCCAGCTTTCGGATGGCGACGCAATAGGTGCTTCGCTGGCCAGAGTGGCAGGTGTTGGCTTTTTCCAGAATAAAAGCGGCACGGCAACGATAAAGAAGATGTTCCATATCAGGACGGCGTTGTTATGGTTTAGTCCCCACGGTCCCAATGCTATCAGCAAAATTACATGAGCAGTCATCGCCAGAATAACTCCAGCCCGTCGCCATTTCGGGGCAAGCAGAAGTACGCCAGCCAGAATTTCCGTCAGCGTCATGCCGATGCATCCGAATGTCATCAATTGCTGATTGCGTATGGCAGTCGTTAGCCCTGACTGGCTTAATAAGTTTGTCAGCACTTCGCGACTCATGCCGGAATCAATCTCCGGCCCAAGTCTCGATAATCCGGCAAAGATATAAATGGATGCAATTGTAAGCCGTTGGCTGAATTCCTGTCGTTCAGGTCGCAAGATCAGGCATTGCAGGCTTAAGACCAAAAACAGCCAGTGCCATGGCTGCAGGCGATGCTGATTAAGTAACACCAAAGTGCCGCCCGTCAGCAAGGCAAATGTCAGAGCTGCGATTATTTTGCTGGTGGACGTTTGGGGTGAATGGCCGTTACTTAGCAGCACCAGAAAAAAGGTAGCTGTGCAGTTAAGTACCAACAGGAAAGTTAAAATCGCATCTGCACCAGATGGAATGGCAACAAACAGTTTCAGCAACGGGATAGCGGGAAAGCTGCTGGAACCACTCCACAATGGCAACGTGGCAGCAATCAGAAGGATTTCAAACAGCATCAGCGGCAACAGAAGCCTGTACTGTTGCCGCGTGGATGCCGAATTCATGGTTTTGTTCCGTTAAACTGTATTCAGCAGATCGTGCAAAGGCGGACAATTTGTGGACGGATGGCTGTCCATTCAATTCCGCAGGATTTACTGAAGTCACGTTGCCACGTTGTGTAGGCGGCGGACAACAGACTACAGGCTTTCAAGCCAGGCTGTCAGCAATGCGGGATACGATTCCAGGTCGGCTTTGTGCGACATCTCAGTGACGGTGTGAATGTATTTTACGGGGCATGCCAGTGACACGGTTCGCACGCCGGATCGACTGCGCTGAATGACCGCGCCGTCCTGTCCGCCGCGAGGAAGGATGGCTCGCTGGCAGCGGATTGAGTGTTCTGCGGCGATGGCTTCCATGTCTTCGATCAGTCCGATGTCGCTGATCATCGATGAGTCCATCACATGCAGTGCCACTCCATCGCCGGAAACGGAGACTCTGTCTTCATCCGGCACTCCAGGAGTCTTGCAGCACAGCGTTGTGTCGCAGGCTACACCAATGTCCGGGTCGATTCCAAATGCTGCCGGCATTGCTCCACGCAGTCCGACTTCTTCCTGAACGGTCCATGCAGCATAGATATCGCAGTTGTGATGTTTCAGGTTTTCAATCGCCACAATCTGAGCCCAGCAACCGACGCGGTTATCCAGACACTGCGAAACCACAAAATCACCGACTTCTGAAAACGGGCCATCCAATACAACCATGTCGCCAACCTTCACCTGGCTGCGTACGGCTTCTGCATCCATGCCGAGGTCGATAAAGAAATCGCCAATCAGTGGGACCTTTTTCTTTTCGTCGTCTGTGGCGATGTGGATTGGTCGTCCGCCCGGATTCATTACGCCTCGCAAGTCGCCGGTTGACGTGCAGACTCGAACCGTCCGAGCAAACAGGTTGCGAGTGTCGAACCCGCCGACAGGATTGATGCGTACAAATCCATTGTCGTCGATGTGGCGAACCAGAAAGCCGATCTGGTCCATGTGAGCTGCCAGCATTACCTTCAGAGGCTTTTCGGATCGGGCACCGTTGGCTGGCCTGGCTTTTCGAAGTGCAATCAATGATCCCATGGGATCGACGTGGATCTCATCGAATAAATTCAGGTCCTGAATATGTCGTTGGATCGTTTCTCGAATTCGATCTTCTCGACCTGGGACGGAAGGCGTTTGAGTAAGTTTGGCAAGCAGGTCCATGAAATGTGTTTCGTTGTGAGTAATCTGTTTGTTTGAGAGACGCGATTTCTGCGAACCGTACGCGGCCGTACTTTACGACCGAACAACAGTTGTTTCAGAACCGGCACCCTGTTGTGTGGTTTCCTGCAACCTGACTGTGCGTTTGTTGGGCGGAGCCGGACGGTTGCGGGTGGCTGGATCATATTGTTTTACGATCTGCGGCAAAGCGCAACATGATTGAAATGTTGGCGGGCACGATCCTGGGGAGGGGATTAGGGGCGGCGACTTAGCGATTTCTGCAGCGTCGATTCTGGGGCCTTTGTTCAGACTGCCCTGAATTTGCAGACGTTTTATATTTTGCTGCAAAAATTTGATCCAAGCCAAATATTTTGCCGTTCAGTCGGACTATCAGTGTGATATCATATCGGTATCATCATGGAATCACTCTTTTTACACAGGAAAAACACGATGACTCACGAAAAATCCTATGCTCCCATGTCAGGCTGGGTCGGCTTACTGCTGCTGTTTGTGCTGATTGGTGTGGGGGGCGGTTTGTTCATTCTGGGGGTTGCGAAAGAGGACCCTGTGCTGATTGTTCCCGGGCTTTTGGCTGCAGTTCCGGCGTTCATCATCATGTTTGGATTTATGGCGATAGCTCCCAACGATTCCCGCGTTCTGTTGCTTTTTGGCGAATACAAAGGCACCGTTAAAACGTCCGGTTTCTATTGGGTGAACCCGTTTTTTTCCAAGAAGCACCTGTCGTTGCGAGTTCGAAACTTTGAGACCGGATCGACATCGATCCCGGAGAAAAAGAATCAGGCGGGGCAGGTCATGGAAGCGAGTTCTCGCAGCGCCAGCAAGCCATCCAAAGTCAACGATAGCGAAGGCAACCCGGTTGATATTTCCGCCGTTGTTGTGTGGAAAGTCACTGATACAGCTGAAGCAATGTTCGAAGTGGATGATTACGAACACTTCGTTGAAGTTCAAAGCGAAGCAGCTTTGCGAGTGCTGGCAAGTCGTCATCCCTATGACAGCGACGACGAAACGGTATCGCTGCGTGGTAATCCAGTGGAGGTCTGTGATCAACTGCGATCGGATATTCAGGAACGTCTGGACAAAGCCGGTGTGCAGGTTATTGAAGCCAGAATCAGCCACCTTGCGTATGCTCAGGAAATTGCAGCGGTCATGTTGCAGCGTCAGCAGGCTCAGGCAGTTGTGTCTGCTCGAACCAAAATTGTGGAAGGTGCCGTAGGCATGGTTGAAATGGCGTTGAATCAGTTGAAACGCGATGGCATTGTTGATCTGGATGAAGAACGGAAGGCCGCCATGGTTTCAAATTTGCTGGTCGTGTTGTGCAGCAATGGGGGAACTCAACCGGTGGTCAACGCAGGGTCTCTGTACAACTAACAAGGGCTTCGCCCTAGACCCGGTGGCGTGGAAAGCGGCAGAACGTGGGACGTTTTAATCGCTGAGTCGCTCCGTTGTCGCTACGAGAAAAGAGCGATAATGCGCGGTGGACGTGCCACTTTTTTCGACGACTTATGGCAGGGACCATGATACACGTTGAGTGAGGACTTCCGGGGAATGGTGCAGAGTGGACAAACTTTCGTCTGCAAGTCGCATCGCGATTTGCGGCGCATGGGCAAATAAAGTTTCGTCGTTGCATTAGTTTAGTGACGACGAAACTTTTCAGCATGGATTGGCGAGCGAGATGGCCAGAGAATCATTCCTGTTAAGAACGGACCCGAAGGTTCTGGCGGCTTTGCGTCGCTGGGCGGATGACGAATTCCGCAGCGCGAACGCTCAATTGGATTTTCTGTTAAGGAAGGCGTTGAAGGAAGCTGGAAGAAGTCCGTCGAAAGATGGTCAGGTCCCTGAAGTTGGCGGCAACGATCAGGTAGATTCCGACGGGAGTTCAGCGAGCGGCGGCAGCGAATAGCCCTGTTTCGGTTCCGACGTTTCAGGAAGCACGGAAATGGCATAGGCAAACTGCAAATCGCTGTTTGGCTGATATCGCCCGCAAAAAAGCAACAAACGCCGCCCGAGGCGGAAGATTCCGTGAGAAAACGTTGAGTTTTCGCCAGTTTTACGAAGGCAGCAGGGCCTGAATCTGCCGATGTCGGACAGACCATTGCATTGGCTTGTCAAACGGTGACGAAGAATCTGCAATGTTAAGACTGCGAAAGACGTAAATCCTTGCGGTATAACGGCAAACGGCATTTGACGCCCGGCTGACCTCTGGATATGCTCCGCCGCTTCGAAAGCCAACTTCGTGCGAAGTTGCCGGGATTAAATCTGCCTCCCGTCCAAAGTGTAGAGTGCTGTTTGTTGGAGAACGAAAGCTCGAACTTCAACATTCACACAATTGTTCTGTTCAAACGCTATGTGACAAGGGCGTTTGAGGCGGCGGCTTGAAACAGCTGCCAGCAATTACAGGAGATCAGCATGGCTGAGATTGTCGTGAAAGAGATTCTGGAAGCCGGTGTACATTACGGACACCGTTCCAGCCGCTGGAACCCAAAAATGCGTCCGTACATTTACGGTCGCAGAAATCAGATTCATATCATCGACATCAAGGAAACTGTCCGCGGCTTGATCCGTGCGAAGAAGTACTTGCTGAAGGTTGCAGCTCAGGGAAGCCTGATTCTGTTTGTCGGTACAAAGCGACAGGCGGCTGCTTCTTTGGAAGAACTGGCAACCGAATGCGGCATGCCATTCTGCACAGAACGATGGCTGGGTGGAACGCTGACAAACTTCCGAACTGTTCGCAGTCGCCTGAAGCGATTGGAAGAGCTGGAAGAGTTGCGAGAAACCGGCGAAATCGAAACTTACAGCAAGAAGATGCAGTCCACTCTGATGCGAGAGTATCGAAAGATCTATCGCAACCTGAACGGCATGCGAAACATGAATCGCCTGCCTGAGTGTCTTGTTGTGATCGACCCAGGCAAAGAAAAGAATGCCGTCCACGAAGCTCACCTGTTGGGTATCAAGGTTGTTGCCCTGATCGATACAGACGCTGACCCGGATGTTGTTGACCTGCCAATTCCAGGCAACGATGACAGTCTGCGTTCTATTCGTTTGATTACAGAGCACCTGACTGACGCCATCAAGCAGGGCAAGTCAATGCGACCAAACGAGCCTAAGAAGTCAGATCCGGCGGATGAGCCAAAGCCAATCCCAACGATTCGCTAAGTAACGGAAATCCAGATACCCGGTCTCAGTCTCTGCGGCCGGGTTTCTGACGTAATTTGCCGATCCTGTTGTTGTTTCAATCTGCTTGACCCAATTAACAAAACGTGTGGGTTTCCAGGAGTTTCAGCAGGAAACTTCCGTCAGTTGATCGGCTGGAAGAAACCGGGAACCGAACCGTGCGGTTTTGTGTCCTGAAGTGTTCCGGCGGACATCGTTGACTGCGAACTGTTCAACCAACAGTGTGAAACTGGCAATTGAACGGATTCGACTTCAAAACGAACTGTCTTGGTTCGCCACAATAAACATCATTTTTAGATTTCATTGAACCCACTGTGGGTGAGGTTCAACTCGACGATCGGCGTAGGCTGATCGCCAAACTACAGGAGAGATGAGAGATGGCAGAAATTACGGCTGCTGCTGTTAAGGCGTTGCGTGAACGAACCGACCTTCCCATGATGGAGTGCAAGAAGGCACTTGTTGAAGCTGAAGGCGATGCGGAAAAGGCTGTTGAGATTCTTAAGCAGCAGTTCAAGAAAATTCAGGACAAACGCGCTGAGAATGCTACTGAAGAAGGTCGCATCTTTCTGGCCGTTAAGCCTGATGGTTCTGAAGCGGCTTTGGTTGAAGTTCAGTGCGAGTCTGCTCCTGTGGCAACCGGCGAAGCATTGCAGGCACTTGGTACAGCTATGGTGGACACTCTGCTGAATGGCGCTGGCGCTGATTCTCCGGAAGCGTTGATGAGCCAGACACCAGAAGGTGGTTCAGAAACTCTGCAGTCTATGTACGAATCGTTCGTGAACAAGATTCGTGAAAAGATCGTCGTTAACCGTGTTGTACGAATCAACGGACCTGTTGGTGGTTACATTCACCACGACTATAAGACGGGCGTTTTGTTTCAAGCGACTGGTACAGCCGCCAACACAGAAATTTTGCGAGACACAGCAATGCATATTGCTGCGTTGAATCCAACTTTCTGCTTTGAGTCGGAAATTGACGCTGCCGACGTTGCCGCAGAACGAACTCGACTGACTGAAGAAGCCAAGGCCAGTGGCAAGCCGGAAAACATCATCGAAAAAATCGTTGATGGTCAGATGACTCGCTACTACATGGAAAAGGGCGTACTGGTTCACCAGGCGTTCGCCAAGGATGACAAGAAGACTGTCGCCAAGGCTCTGTCAGAAGCCGGACTGGAAGCTGCTGGCTACATCCGTTGGCAGGTTGGTGTCGCCTAACAAGGGTTTTGCCCTTGACCTGGTGGCGTAGAATGCGGAAACGCGTGGAACGTTCGAACCGCCGAGCTGCTACTTTGTCGCTCTGGAAACTTGATTCAATGTGAACATGTTTGGTTCGATAAGAAGTCTAAGGCGTTTCTGATTTCAGCAGAAGAACCAAGCAGGCCGCTCGATAACGAGCGGCCTGTTTTTTTTGTGCGTTTGGCATGTCGCTCGCGCACGTCAAGCGAAGGCATACTTCACCACGCTCTGGCTGTCACTTTTGCAGAAGGCAGCAGTCGTATTCTTAAAGCCAACGGGGCAGAATTTTCTCGTCTTCCGCCGCCCGCTTTGAGGATTTCAAGGACCGACACGCCGGTCATAGACAATGTCAGTCGAAAAGCCCCATCACTGGATGGTATCTCGGCATGCAAATGGGCATGCTTGTGGAACAGTCCCCCAATTTCATCCCAGCTTGTCAGCAATCAAATCCGCTCAGATTGAACGTGCCGCAGACGCTCGCAACATTGTCGATATTCAGGTGTCGCTACACTTTGCACCAACTGAGTCGTAGAGTAGCTCTGAATAAATAGAAGGGTGTCCCGGATGCCCCACCCACGTTGTCGTTGACCGTATTAAATGGCAACCGAGACTTTGGTGATCATTCAGGTTCAAGGGACGGAATAAGGTGATGCCACACATGCCATCCGGCTCAGACGAACGACGGTCACAGCAACGGCGAGTTTTGCTCTGGTCCGTTCTGACGACGATTCTGTTACTACCGCTTTCGAATGCAATGTTCCTGAAGATCTTCGATGGCGGAAGTTCGGAGCTGAACGCCGTGATGTTTCTGCCTGTTCTGGCCTTTTACTATCAGGGATTTCTGACAGGGCTGATCATCGATACCTGCCTGATCGGCTGTACGTTCTTTCCGATCAACTTCGTCGTGCGGCGGATCTTCGAACGTCGTCACTTGAGCAGTGTAAATATTGAATCACATGAGTGCGTTGTCGAAACGCGTGCGCCATTATCCGTACGAATGCTGGCGATTGTTGACTTCCTCGTTGCGGTCATCATTGCGATCTCGGCGATCGACCGCCCTTTCGTAAGTCTCGCCGTGCTGGTACTTACGGGGCCGGTTGTGTTCGGAATATTCAACGTTAAACCATGGGGCTGGTGGGCCGGGATGATTTTTCACGGGCTGATTGTGATTGGTGTTCTGGTGGCTTATGCCGTTGCCATGTTTTTTCTCATTCAGGATTTTGGCAAACCAACCGGGCATATGGAGCTGATTTCCTCAAAAGCCTTTGCCGTCATGCTGACCATTTTGGTGGTGATCATTGAGATGATCGCTGTTGTTCCGCTGTTTGTTCTGACGCGAAACAAAACGCGACAATGTTTTTTATCAGGTCACGCTGTGGCCCCTCCAGCTCCAACTCTTGAAGACAGGTGAACGATGCCTCCCGAAGAACAGGTTCAACAAGTTTCCGTATTCGTCTTCCTTCTTCGCGGAGCAGGGATGCCACTGATGGCCTGGATACTGGGGTTTGGTGTGGTGTTTTTAATCTGGGGATTCATCAACGTAGTACGTGAACGTAGCCCGGGACTGATCTTCGCTCAGTCGATCCTATCGCTGACGCCTGCGATCTTTGCCGCAATCGCAATTTACTCAGCCGCCGGTGAATTCACGACCATGGCAACGTCAGCGGATCCACCAAAACCTGCCGACATCGCCCGAGTCATCAGTTATGCCATGTCATGCGGGTTCTTTGGAATCATCACAACGGTTCCTGCTGTCCTTCTGGGCCTAGTGGCGTTCCGAAAATCGGCGGCCCGATTGGCGGAACATGCAAACCTGGGATGTGAGTCAGATTTGACTCGAACATAGACTCGATTCACGATGACAAGTACAGAAACCTGAACAACAGAATTACAGCAAGCTTCGGAACCTTACTCAAAATGAAGCGAGCACTGTGCGCGCATGGTTCTCGTAGCGACAACGGAGCGGCTTGGCGATCAGAACTATCCACGTCTTGCCGCTATCCACGCCACAGGGGCAAGGGCGAAGCCCTTGTTGGGCAGCGTTGGCCGTACTCGGACTAGTCATACAGTGAGGGATTACCGGACTGCTATGAATGACGATCTGCATTCCTCCAATGAGCAAGACGACTCGGCTGAACGGCCGAATGCCGTCATACATTCGCCGGCAGGAGTTGGGAACAGCTTCATCGATTTGTTGAGCATCCAGCTGCGCCGATTTCTTCGAGCACTCTTGTTTATCGTTGTTGGAACCGTTAGCGGCGTCCTTGTTGGATTCGGGGCATTTCTGGTGCTGCAAGCGGTATGGGAAATGCTTTTTACCTGGCAAACTCCGACCCCGGTACGACCACGAGGCGGTGACCCAATCGATCGTTGGGCGCGTGGTTATGTCATGATGTTTTACTGCTGTATCGTCACAGCGCCTTTTGCAGCAGTCGGATTGTGGCTGGGTGTTCGAGTCGCGTTTCTGGGGCCCGTGAGTCTTCGGCAGCTGTTTCAGGAAATCGGCATATTGCGACAACGTTGTGTGGCACTTGTTTTTTCCGCAAGTCAACTTTGGGGCCGCTTCAGTCTTCTGCTGGCCGTGGCATTCTGGCCCGTCGCTTTTGGGGGACTGTCGAGCCTGGGATCTCGTGACAGCCCCGCAGGTTTGTGCGTGGTTTTGTTTTTCACAATCGCTGCGTCCACCGCGTGCGGTGCAAAAGGGCTGACGTCGCACCCCCGACGCATCGCCATCACAGGATTGGTTCTATCCGGCATGAACGCAGCCGTGTTAAGTCGCTTTCTTTATCAAATCGGTCTGGAGCGACCGCTGTGAAGACGAGTTCGCACGTCAGCATTTTTAACGATCGGAACTTTGGATGCCGGATGTTTGCGTGAGATGTTTGCGTGAGATGTGTAAGTGATTCGCAAGGCAGAAGAAAAAAACGTAATTCAGCGGTTGTGATCCCGCTGAATTCATTATGTGGTCGGAAATCGAGGCAAGTTTGGAGTGAAATTATGTCCGTAAGTCTGTCAGCAGCCCTGCCGAGTTACAGTTCAAGTCGGCTGCTGATGTCTACCCTCGCGAAGGTGACTATCGGATTTGTGCTGCTGACTGGTTGCAATTCCGAAACAGCCACAGTCAATGCCGAAGCGACAGCCACGGTAACAGATGATCCAAAGACCAATGCTGAACCGCAGCATGACGGGAAGTCTGTTGCGGAGTGGATCAAGCTGTTGGAAAATGGTTCCCCCGTGGAGCACGTGCAGGCAGTAGAGGCGCTGGCCATCCTGGAGCGGCAATCTGAGGCTGCCTGGCGGAAACTGCTTGACACTCTTCCATCTCCTGAAGATCCGCTAGCTGATTTGCATTACACGGGGATGAGGTATGTTGCACAGCCGGGCAGTGACGCGCTGCTGAACCGGCTGCGAACAGTTGACGGCAATGCATTTCTGATGATCTGCAGGATTCTGGATGCGGCGCCTCGCCTTTTGGCTATTGATCCAGAGCTTCTGCATAAGTCATGTGCGGCGATGGAATTTCAGAATGGTCACGGCGCATCCACCATTTCCAGTTTCCTGTTACATACGCAAACAGAGCACAGCTTGATGCGAACTGAGGTCAGGCGAATTTACAGCAGCGAGCTTCCGCAGGTACGACGCGTCTGTCTGCAGATTCTCGGAAGTCTCGACAACGCGAACGAATCGCTGGCGACGTTTTCCGCAGCCACAGACGACAAAGATCAAAGCGTTCGACTGGAAGCGGTGTTGAGTTTGCTGAAGGTATACAAGCAGGCACCGAACGCCAAAGCTGTCGTGCTGCTGCTTAAGTTGCTGCAGGACCCCGATGTTGTGGTCAGTTGTCTGCGCTGCATGCCGTTGGACAGTGCGGTGCCGCGAATCAAGTCACTGAAAAAGCTCTCGTCAGTCTCGCCTCGCGCCTGGCTGACACCCCATCGGATGCATCTCAACTCGCTCTGCGCGCCATGGGAACCATGGGCAAAACAACTTCAGCCGTCATTCAACAGCTATTGCCATTACTGGATCAGGCAAAGCTTATGAACGTCTCAAATCGCAGTGATGCGGTCATTGAAACGCTGGCGAAAATGGGAGCTTCTGCCACCGCGCCGTTGGTGGCTGCCGCAACAGATCCGGACTTCTCAGGAAGAGTGGGGGCGTTGCGAGCGTTGCAAATGATCGGCGCGGACGTCGATGATGTGGCCGCCGTGCAATTGCAGCCACTGCTGAAGGATGACAATTCCGACATTCGCGTTGGAGCCGCGATGGCCTTGGCACACATCAGGGGACCGAAAGCTGTGGATGCAGCCCTCATCCTGATCCGGCAGTCCCACGAATCCGGAACCGACGGAAGTATGGCAGAAGACGCATTGGTCCGGATTGGCGAACCAACGATTGAATTTCTCAAGGCAGAGCTGAAAAACAATCGGAGCGGTTCTCGTCCCGCATGCAGCGTGCTCGCCCGTTTGGGTTCGCCCGGTGTGCCGGTACTGATCGACGCTGTCTCCAACGGGCCGGGCCGCTATCAGGCAATAACATATTTGAGTGGTGTCAGAGGACCAGATGCAGAAGCGGCGGTGCCGGTTCATCAGTCAGCTGAAAGGTAAGTACACTCGAACCGTTGCGGCGGAGATACTGTCACGCATCGGCCCGGACGCGATCGAGGCTGCTCCCGCGTTTCGGGATGGTCTGCAAACAGTTGTGACCGATATGACTGACGATGCGTTTCAAATGGCCTGCGCGGCGGGATTGGTCAGAATTGCAGCGACAGAAGCGGATGTGGAACTGGGGGTTGAGGTCATCAAATCCGCGTTGAATTCAGCCGATGAGTCGCCGGGGCGATTGGGGCAAAGACGTTATCAGGCATACGCGGTGCTAAACCAACTTGGCCCGAGGGCAGAACGATTCATCCCCGAACTGATTGCCGGACTCGCCGATGCATTGGGGAATTACGCTGTTCAGATATTGCCCAGCATGAATCCTGCGGCAGTGCCGGCTTTGAATCAGGCGTTGGATTCGGATCAGGAAATTTCTGTCACGCGTGCCGCATCCTGTCTGGGAAAAATGAAGGCTGAATCGGGCAAAGCGATTCCAAAACTGGAAGCCGCGTGGGGCAGAGTCACGTCGGACTGGGCGAAGCAGGCGGTCATGTCTGCGGCCATGCACATAGATCCGGAGTCAGGTCTGAGTATCGCGGGCAAACAGCAAGCGGAGTTGGAGAGTGTCCGGTATTTGGCCAGGCAGCACATTGCACGGATAAATTACGTCGAAAACTAAAAGAAATGTCGCAAACGTATTACTTCATCGTTCTGCCATGCTTGACAATTTGTGGAACGATAATGGGTGGACTTGTTGGAATGATGAAGCGATAACGAGGTCAAATTCCTACACCAAGAGGTTCTTTTTGATCGACTTGGCGGTGATCTATTCCATATCACTGACGAGAGAAAAATTCGACTCCATATTGCCATCTGTATCTCCGGAAATTGTTGCGAAAGATAACAGGAGCAGGCATCCGCACGGTGCCGCGCGAGTTGAAAACGAAAGAATGCATAGTGACCGAAACTTCCGATCCGGAACAGAAAAATGCCCAACACGCCGCCAACGTCGCTGGCTGCGTCGGTGCCATGCTGGCTCATCCAGTTGCTATGGCATTGGCCTTTGCACATGGTTTTATTTACGGCGCAACTCCCATGGTGCACGGCCCGGCGCCGGCGTCCGGACTGAACGGTGGAGCAATGGCGGCTAAGCAGTTGCTCGTCTTCTATTTTTTTCGTTTGGCATTCTTCCGCTGGCAATTTCCGGTATTGGACTTTGGTTCGGCTACTGGCTGAATGAAGTTTTTGGAGGACGCCATCCAGCCGTTAAGAAATTATTATCGACACAGCCATCGTCCGGGTGGACGATCGCGGCATGGGCATCTGGTACTTACCTTGCGGCATATGCCGCAGGCCTGGCGTTGCACTGGTTACTGCGATTCACTCGCTATCCCATCGACGAGCATACAATTGGCCGCGTGACGCTTATGTATCTGGTTTGGTATGCTGTTATCTGGGGAGGCGGAGCAGTGTTCGCGTATTTCCGACATCACTCACTACGACTGTCGCTATGGCTGATTGCGATCGCGTTTCTTATACGTCTGATTCAGCCTTGGACACATTTGCCTCCGTACAGCCTGCATGCTGTCGCGGTGTGTATTCTGGTCTATGCGATCGTGACGAAACGTGTAATGCGGCCAGAGAAACAAGCTCAGAATCCCACAGCAAACCAGTAATCGGCTGCACCGGAAGTTCGCGGTTAACCGGTCTTCTTTCTTGCCCTGGCGACGACATGCGCGGCACTAAGTCTGCAATGTCTCTTCTCGACGATTGGACGGGGGCTGCAAATTTTAACTGCGTGTTACTGGTTCAAAATCGCCTTTTGGAGTTTGCGGTTTCCTGAGGTGTAACGCTACTGGCCCACTCGCACACTCAACGATGGCCTTGGCTCAGCAATCGAGTGGCCGCAATTGCCCTGGCCGGGGAAGTTTCTCTGGGTGTTGTCTTCTGGATTCTTTTGTGGACCAACTGAAGTTCTTCATCGCCCCAGCAGCCGCTGCTAACGGCTTTTGAATTTCATAGGAAAGGTAACATCATGCAGTAGGTCAATCTTCCCCAGTGCTGTACGCAATAGTGGCAAGCAGTACCATTGCCGTTTTCGAGGACTCATTCACGTTGGCTATCGCTGCAGCGTGCTGCGTCCGGCTGCATGATGGTCGTCCTGGTGAGTTCCTGAAAGAACTGATTGGGCCATAATCCACTGAACTGCATTCTGCCGTACGCTGTTTTTGCTTCTGCTGGTTAATATTGCGACAACATCGATGATGATTCTGCCGTGATTTCGTTTACTTTGTTGAAGTTGCCGTCATGACAGAGACTGATTCAGAACTCAATCCTACCGATGGACCATTATTGAGTGCGCGGCAATTGATCGGGATCGCCGGAATTGTTCTCGCTGTCGTCGGCGCATTTTCGCCGGTACTGGATTTCCGCGGAGCACCCCAGAGTTTCGTGACGGTTGGCAATATGGTCGCAGCGATCGTCCTTGCCAGTGGTGCTGCATCGGCATGGGCGATCAATATTCGAAAGCCGCTGCGACAGCTGGCGTCCGGCGTCCTGACATTGCTTATCGTTTCTGCTGACTTCGTGTCACTGTGGTTTCACGAAGTTCGACAGCCAGCAGTCAAAGGCTGGTTTGGGACTTATCAGACAGACTTCCATACCAGCGGATGGATTCTGCTGTTGCTGGGCGGAGTGCTGCAGGTTGCGTCTGGCTGGAATGTCCGCCGACAACTCAAGTCCACCTTGCAGTCGCTGCAACAGCCTTGGATGATTACCTGGATTTCACACTCGTACGGTTTGATCGCCTGGCTGTTTCTGTGGATGGTGCTGTTTGCTATTGGGCACGACGCCCCCCATGTTCGAGACATGTTTCGCCAATATTCAAATGAACTGTTGATCTTCAAATGTCTGCTATTGACGACCAGTATTGCATTTATCCTGATTAGCTTTTCAAATCAGAGGCTGCTGAACGCCACCAGACGGCCTTGGCCACGAACAGTTCACTTCTTTCTGTGGGGGCCGATGGTACTGGTCTTTCTGTTCGAAGTGGCCACTGCCAGTTCGCTGGGACCGAGTGACTGGATGGTCATCGCGGGGCCGGTGATCGCGTTGCTGTCTGTACTCTCGATCAGTTTTTCGAGGCACCGGCTGACCGGTGTCGTTAAGCGACCTCTGCCACGCCCCGTCATTCGGATCACATGGATGATTGTCGCCATGTTCGCCGTGCTGCTTTCGGTGCTGACTGAATTTGGTGAGTTCGGTGTGGTGGCCAGTCCTGGGATTGCCTTCCTTGCTCTTGCTCAGGCCGTGTGTTCGACGAATCCCCGGATCAGGCAAGGTGTCGTCGCCTGCAACGCGGTGATCCTCGTCGCAGTCGTCATGCTGCTGATCAGTGAGATTCCGCACGAGTTACCGAAAATCGCCGGACTTGCAGAGCATGAAGGAAAAGTCGTGTTGACACTGATTGGGCTCTGGTTGGTTTTTGTAAGCGTCGTCTTGCGGACGTACGAGCCTACCCTGATGAGCCCGAGCCCTGATACAGTGGCGGGAAGTTAAAAAGGTGATCGAATCACATTCAGCCTGAACCGAACTCCTGAAAAGAAACCGATGACAAAACAAATATCGAATTGCGGGATTTGGATCATGGCTTTGCTTTGTGTCGGATGTGATCCGCCGGAAAACACGTCGACACCGGCGTCCAGAGCTGCACCCGCTGAAAGAACTCGACCGTTCACTTTCAACAGCAGCGATGCGACATACTGCATCAGGTTCAGCCCTGACGGAAAAACACTGGCTTCGGCAAGCAAGGTCGTCTCATTGTGGGACGTGCAGACTCGACAGGAATCCGCCAGGCTCACCGGGCATCGCTATCCTGCCGTCTCATTAGCTTTCACTCCGGACGGAAACTTCCTGGCTTCCGTCTGTGACGACTACCACACAAAAAAGGGTGAGATACTCGTCTGGGACGTCAGGACGAAGAGTGTCAGTCGAACCCTGGAATCGCAGGACGTGTACTTCTCGTTTGTCTGTTTCAGCCCGGACGGCAAGACCCTGGCGTCCGCTGGTCCTCGGAATTCGATCACATTATGGGATGTTGAGACATGGACACCAATGCGAACTCTGGAACCTCATAACAATCCGGTTCACTGTGTGGAATTCAGTCCAGACGGAAAATTGCTCGCTGCCGGAGTGTCTCATTACAACCGCGAAACACAAAATGCCGAAGTCAAACTCTGGGATGTGGAATCGGGCGAAGAAATCGGAACCCTGGAGCATCGCTGGGATATCAGGACCGTTTGCTTCAGCCCTGACGGCACGACACTCGCTGTCGCAAATCCGGGGCAAATCATCCTGTGGGATGTCGAAACACAAGTGGAACAGAAGCGGTTCGAGGATTCATTTTCCAGCTGGGCGACGTATAGCCCGGATGGGTCATTGATCGCTATGCGTGGCCCGAAAGTCATCACACTTTATGACACCGAATCCTGGCAAGAGATCGGTCGGCAGGAAGTCGGAATCCTTTCAAACCAGGCATTCTTTAGTCCCGATGGAAAATCGCTGGCATGGGGATCTGTGGCGAAGGGCGAACCCATCAGGTTGTGGGATCTGACCCAGCTGAAGCCGCTGGGCAGCTCTCCATAAATGAGGAATCGATTCATGCCCAGTTCGTTAGGCTTCTTACGGAGTCAAACTTGTGCAGATTGGGTCGACGTTTCTGAGCGACAGTTCGAATCGCCGGATGCACAACCTCAGTAGAGTCTTGGATACAAGTTGGGCCGGCTTGTACCACTCACTCGCGCATGAAAAAGGCCGCCTGTCGGGAGGACAGGCGACCTGGGAATGTTGGCAGCTGAGTTGCCTCAACTACCAGCAGTGACTCCCGACGCAATCAACCAACACAAAAGTTTTGCTTCAAAGAATAGCGTTGTTCTAGTCGGCTCGTTCTGAATGGCCAGAACCAACAGCTACAGGCAATTTGCTTTAGCTGAATAGCGACAGCATTGTTGCACGGCAACCTGAAATGAAGCATGCCCTTAAGCCTTGTTGACCTAAGGGCACGCACACCAAAAATCAGATGATTTGGACTGCCAGTGCAAACAGCACTAAACAGCGCCCTTCACTGTCTTAACGATTTCAGCTGCAACGCGGTAAGGGTCTGCGTTTGAAGCTGGACGTCGGTCTTCCAACCAGCCCTTCCAACCAGAAGTCACTGTTGCCAGTGGAATTCGAATCGACGCACCTCGGTCAGAAACACCGTAGCTGAATTTGTCGATGGACTGAGTTTCGTGAAGGCCGGTCAGACGTTTGTCGTTGTCTGCACCGTACACGCTGATGTGTTCTTTGATGCGAGGACCGAAGGCTTCGCAGATCTTGTCATAGACAGCTTTGTCGCCAGCAGTTCGCAGAACTGTATTTGAAAAGTTCGCGTGCATTCCGGAACCGTTCCAGTCTGTCGGTCCCAGTGGTTTTGGGTGCCAGTTGATAGCCAGACCGTACTTTTCGCCGGTTCGTTCCAGTAGATATCGAGCGATCCAAAGTTCGTCGCCCGCTTTGGCAGCGCCTTTTGCGAAGCCCTGGAATTCCCATTGACCGGCAGCAACTTCAGCGTTGATACCTTCAATGTTCAGTCCGGCATCAAGACACATTTCCAGGTGTTCTTCGATGACTTCACGACCGAAAGCATTCTTGGAACCGACGGAGCAGTAGTAAGGCCCCTGAGGAGCTGGGTAGCCGCCTTGTGGGAAGCCCAGCGGCAGGTTGTGTTCTGGATCCCACAGGAAGTATTCCTGTTCAAAACCGAACCAGAAATCATCGTCGTCGTCATCGATTGTGGCACGGCCGTTTGATTCATGGGCAGAACCGTCTGCGTTCAGGACTTCCGTCATGACAAGCCACGAATTGCCGCTGCGTCCTGGATCCGGATAGCAGGCAACTGGCTTCAGCAGGCAATCTGATGAGCCCCCTTCGGCCTGTTGAGTTGAGCTTCCGTCGAACGACCACATCGGGCAATCTTCGACGTTTCCGCTGAAGTCATCAACGACCTTGGTCTTGCTTCGAAGGCTCTGTGTTGGCTTATATCCGTCCAACCAAAGGTATTCCAATTTTGCTTTCGCCATGCTTTTAAACTCCTCCAGTTACAACTGCTGTCTCTGCCGCATTTTCCGTGAAATTCACTGTGTGCTCTGCGGGATGCGAAACCCGCATTCTCCTGTTTTGTGGGTGCTTGAAGCGACGTCACACGCTGACGTCAAAACTAATAAAAACCTCAAAAACCAACTGCAGATTTCCATTGGGTGGATAGAAATTCACCACCTGCCTGCAAAATGAGCAACCATGCTAATCCCTTTGGCATGTTTTCATCAGAAGCCCTCGTAAAGCTCCGGAATCTGGTATAACGCATACGCTATGCCAATCAAACCACTTGGGCGGATTCGATCCCAGAATTGCAACTTGGTCAACGTTTTGACTGCGTATCTTCTGGCTTTGGCCCACCAATGGGTTGCTCTGGTCGTTGGTACAACCGGAGACGAAATTCGGTCGCCCGTTCTTTAGGCGACCCGGCGTTTAAGCAGGTCCAGCTTTTCAGCGGAACGCGGATACTTCTGTTGGTTCGGATTTACGCCAGCGGTTTGCATCTGATTGGCGAAGGTGAAACAGCATTGGTGTCGAGAGAAGACGCCACGCGAAACAGATTCTCTGCAGGTTAGAATCCAGGGCGCTCAGGACTTCACGGTTTTCGTGCTTCGAAACGCTTGGCTGGTTTCGCTTAGGAGTTCTGCTTCGCTGGGGCAATCAGACTCGCTGCGGCCGATCGTGAGTCAGCCATGCTTCAGTTGCGCCGTCGATTTAAGAACGTTCCTGACAGGAAGGTCCGCCAACGGTAGTGTCTGCTCACGGTCGAATGATCTTTGCTTTTGGGGAAGAGTTGGGTTTGGTCGAATACGTTCGCCGCAAGACCCAGTCGTTAACCATGAGTCGAATTGTCAGACGCTAATGTCAGGCGGCGACTTTTGTTGTGTCAACTGTCGCACTCAAAGTGCCTGGTTCCGGGTATCCAAATCGATCGAATGCTGACTTCAGTTCTTCGTAAGTTCGGCTGACCAATGCAGGGTCATCCTGAAACTCGTTTTTCTTGTACCGTCGCAACGAAGCAAGTTCGGGAAGTAAAGCCTGTTTTAGGTGGGTGGACCCTTCAAGTTCCAGGGTTTCGTAAGCAAGCCCCAGTTCTTTTATTGGATTCGCTTCCAGGTTTTCGTAGCACAGTTCGTGAAGATTTCCGTTGGGGATCAGGTCGCGATCCTGTTCGTAGCGTTCGAACGCAAACTGATAAGTTCCGATAATTTCATCTTCCACATTTTTGAAGACCGGTTTTCCCAACGTGTTTTCTTCAATCATGCGACGACGCAGGTGGCAGCCTGAACGAATGACGTGGTAGGGATTGCGGTGGATGTAGATAAACTTCGCATCCGGAAACAGTTCCAGCAGCGTTTTAACGTGGAAGGTGTGAAACGGAGACTTCAACATGATTCGCTTCTGCGATTTATATGTCATCTTCTTCAGCAGATGTACCAGGCACGTCTTGTAACGTTCCAGGTCGGAGGTCGGAATACTGTCAAAGTCAAGGTCCTTCCAGAATCGTTGCAGATCGTGTGGGCGAGACAAAAACATGTAGGGTGACACCTGGCTCATGATGGCCGTGGCGATGTCATCTTCCTGAGGAGCGTCCCAGGAAACCTTCATGTTGTCCATAGGCCTCGCCTTAGGCACAAATGGGGCCGTCAGCTTCTTGGCGACTGTTTCGGTTAACAGAAAATGCCATGGGAATAGTGCCTGGTACAGTCCCAGGTGGCCGAACTGCGGATCGTGGCTAAGCAGGTTCTGCAGTAAAGTTGTTCCGCTCCGCCAGAAGCCAAGTACAATCAGCGGAGGATCCGTCAATTCTGTGCGAGCAATCGCTTTACCATATACTAGTGATTCCAACGCTCCCATGCCGGAATTAAACGTCGCTGTCATCGGCAGCGGCAGGAACTTGTGAAGGCGCGACCAGTGGATGGATGGGCGTGAACGCATCAGACGCCATAATCCGGAAATATTCATTCCGTTCCACATGGTAAGTCCGCCTTGCGATCGTGCGACAGGGCGGCGTTGCTGTTTTTCTTTTGTCATTCGTGAAGTCTCTCGGCGAACCTTGCCGGTACCAACCTACGTGCTGCAGCAAGTGCGCACAAAAGTGCGGGCAGGTCAATCTGATACTGTCTGCTATGCTTCTCATCGGCACGCACCGGTGTATGCTGTGAGTCCGATTCTGTAGGCGGTCCAACTACCGACAGGCAGTTTCTGAAGCGCCTAAGTGCTCTGGACGTTGGGACCGCCCCTTTTTTTTAAGCAAAACGTGTTCCGCGAACATGCTTAAAACGTTTAGTGTCAGTAACACAGAACTCATTTAACTCAACAGGCCGCAAAAATCATGGTGACACCGCTGGCGCAAAAATCCACCACGGAAGAAATCCGTCAACGCTTTGATGGTGACGTTGAACGCTTTTCTCAGCTGGAAACCGGGCAAACTGCAACAATTGACGCGCCTTTGGCCATGCAATTGATCACCAATGCGGCAGTCGCCTCAACGCAGCCAATTCGTCGAGTTCTGGATATTGGCTGTGGTGCCGGCAACAACACCATCAAACTTCGTCAAATTGCCGGACACGATTTTGATGCAGATTTGCTGGATCTAAGCGCACCGATGTTAGCGAAAGCTGCCGAACGCGTGACGGACGTCAACGGCGGAAAGGTTACCACGATTCATGCGGACTTTCGTACGGCTGAATTCGAACCGGAATCTTTTGATGTCATTCTGGCGGCGGCCGTGTTGCACCATTTGCGTGACGATACGGATTGGCTGACGACGTTTCAGAAGATTTACGACATTCTGGCTCCCGGTGGGAGCGTGTGGATTACTGATCTGGTGTCTCATGAAACAGCCAGCGTGCACGCCATGATGTGGGACCGCTATGGAGACTACCTGACCGAGTTGGGTGGCGCAGAATATCGGCAGAAAGTATTTGACTATATCGACAAAGAGGACTCACCCCGCCCCGTCACCTATCAGTTGGATTTGCTGAAAACCGTCGGGTTCAGGCACGTCGAATTGTTGCACAAAAATTCCTGCTTTGCGGCCTTCGGTGCGATCAAGTAGCGGCAAAAGTTATTGCTTTTTGTCAGGCACCGGCATTTCGAACAGTTGCACCGGATTCAGTTTGAACTGCAGCATCTTTGCGGTTTCTCGACCGTTGTCGCCACCTTTTCGCTGCATCGAAATACGACCGATCTTCAGATTGCCAGCTCGCGTCATAACAACGTCGCCTTCGCTGAAAAATTTAATGGCATCGTTCGTACTTCGAAGCAACCATTCCGGTTTGTCTCGCCCTTTGTAAGTCACCATAAACCACGTGGCTGAATGTTCTCCATCGCCGGCCAGCAGGTCTGATACGATTTCATCTTTCCTGCTGGCGAAGAACTTCAGCACGGATTTCTGCGTTTTCTGATCCAGTTCGTCCAGATACATTCGTTCGTCATTGCGGCTGAGTTTGTGGGGTGGTGTTTCTCCGACATAAAGTTTCAGTGCTTTCATGACGTCGGCAGGCATGTTCCACATCTCCGCGTACGCAGCCAGCCACCGTTTATCAATTTGGTTGAATCCGTTTGCACTGCTGACCAGTTTGATGGAAATGCGTTCGATTGATTTTCCGGATGCAGATTCAACCGTAACTTCCACGTCTGCTTTTGCGCCGTGCGGTTTCGCAGCACTGACGCTTTTGATTTCCGCAAGATCGTGGTTCATTGATGTCAGCCACTGGCGAGCGTCTTCGTCGGTCTTCCAGTTCTTGAACTTGTCTTGAATGTCGTCTTCGTTTTGAAATCCATTTTTGGCGGTGCGCGAACCCAGTTGCACTTTCGCGGCGTCAGCGTCCTGAGCGTGCACGGTTGTAGCGGATAGCAACTGAAGAATGAAAATTGCTGTGGCAATCAGCTTCATGCGGGGGCTCAATTATTACGGGCTGGAAAATCGTGACATAAGTCAATCAGAATCTCAAACGGCCCGTCAGCAGTTTACGTTGATATTTGTCGCTGTGGCAAGTGACGCAGCAACTGTTGACGTTGGGGTGTGGTATTCACCGTGCCAGTATTTTGCGTATTTTTTTGCGAGCGTTAAGCTTCTCTTCCACCCCTGAGTTTTCGCCTGTAATCTGCTGAAATGCAAAACACCATCAAAAAGAAAACGGCCTGTCCTCGCGATTGTCCGGACGCATGTGGCTTAATTGTAACCATCGAAAATGGGCAGGTTGTGCGTTTGCAGGGAGATCCCGATCACCCGATTACTCAGGGGTTTATCTGTCAGCGAACAAGCCGATTCCCCGATCGGCAGAATTCGCCCAGTCGCTTAAACAGGCCACTGCTGCGGCGACACAAAGGTGGCGAATTCGAAGAGATCACATGGACGGAAGCTTTGGATCTTGTCGCACAAAAGATGCTGCAGTTTCGTGAAGAATCCGGAGCCGAATCAATCGTGCATTATCGGTGCGGCGGATCGCTGGGAATCATGAAGCATGTTGGCGATTACTTTTTCGAAAAATTCGGTCCGGTCACAGTAAAAAGTGGTGACGTTTGTTCAGGCGCCGGCGAGGCCGCTCAGATTGCTGACTTCGGCGAATTTGATAGCAGCGATTACTTCGACTTTCATCATTCAAAAACGATCTTTCTGTGGGGCAAAAATGTCTTTGTCAGCAGCGTGCATCTGATCCCGGAACTGAAGAAGGCTCGAGCGAACGGAGCCAAAATTGTCCTGATCGATCCGGTGCATCATCAGACCGTTTCCATCGCCGACATCTACGTGCAGCCGAGGCCGGGTTCTGATTCGGCCATCGCCATGGGGATCGCCCACTGGCTGTTTGCTAACAATCGTGAAGATACCGCAGCGTCTGAATATTGCGATCATCTGGAACAGTTTCGTGAGCTGGCGTTTTCGAAATCGCTGGCTGAATGGGCGGCGATTGCAGACATTTCGCCGGAAACTCTTGTTCAACTGGCAACTGCTTATGCGGACGGCCCAACGTGCAGCATGATTGGCTGGGGGTTGCAGCGACGTCGCCACGGTGCGGCCACTATCCGAACGATTGATGCGCTGGCAGCTGTGTCTGGCAACCTCGGAATCGCGGGCGGTGGCGCGTCGTTTTACTTTGTTCGTCGAGGAGCGTTCGATTTTAGTTTTAGTGATGCATCGCTGAAGCCGCGCAGTATTCCGGAGCCTCAGTTGGGGGCCGGAATTTTGGCGGCGAAGGATCCCGCTATTCGAATGGTCTATATCTGGGGGGCCAATCCGGTTGCCATGCTGCCGGATTCTGAAACCGTAGCACAATCGCTTCGGTCGCGAGAATTCACCGTGGTTGTTGATCCATTTCTGACGGACTCAGCCAGATGTGCGGACCTGGTTCTGCCGACGACCACCTTTCTTGAAGAAGACGATTTTATTGGTTCCTATGGGCACCACTACCTGGCAGAACTGAAACCGGTTGTTGCACCTCCGGAAGGCGTTTTGAGCGACCATGAGATCTTTAGAGAACTATCACGTCGTCTTGGAATTGCCGAAGGGTTTGATGTTGATGCCGCTGAATGGAAGGGACGATTGCTTAACAAGCTGAAGGCGGCTGGAGTAAACCAGGCCGATTTTGCCAAGGGGTACGTCAAAAGCCCGTTTGCAGCTGACGTGCTGTTTGCCAATCGCAAGTTCAACACGCCGTCCGGCAAAGTAAACTTGATTCACCAACTTGACGTGCAGTTAATGCAAGTTCCGCAAAAGTCTGAGCTAAAAGTGACAGCCGTCTCCACAGGGAAATCGCAGGCTTCTCAATGGCCCGATGGTACTCAGGAAGGCCCCACGGACGCGGTTGTGCATCCTTCTGCCGCACCCAATCATAACGATGGCGACATTGCGACGATTACAACAGGGAAAGCCAGCATGCAGGTGCGTCTAAGTTTTAATTCGAACCAACGGCCAGATGTACTGCTGATGGAAAAAGGTGGCTGGCACCTTTCCGGGCGAAGTGCCAATTCACTGATTGAAGCGGAACTGACAGACGACGGTGAATGCGCGGTCTACTATGACACGTCGGCGACGATTTCATGATTTGCATTGATTGTTGGTGAATTTAACCAGTGCTTCCAAACTGCCCGTGACGGAAACCTGATATATCTGCTTCAGGCGTTAGTCGCTTGCCAGCCGTCAAAGTTTGCCATCGGTTAATTTGCGAGCGTTGCGGGGCCATCGAACAGAATTGTGTGAAGCTGCGGGGGTTGTTTCTGTTAGTGGTTATGGCCGACTGCACTGGTTGCTCGGCTGGAGCGTGGCGCTACGGGGAATTAAGTAATTCGGGGGCAGCGGTGTCGATCAACGAAGCACCGAGCGGATGTGTGAGTTTGCTGACACATCAGGCGGGCCGCCTGTTCGACTCATTGCCCGAATTTGCAAACGATGACTACCAAGTAGGCGTCGTATTTGCAGGACCACCTCAACTTCATTCTATTGCGCACGGAAGCCGGAATGCCGCTAGCAGATAACATGCAGCCGATCTTAGCGAAGCCCGCAAAACAGCGTTCAGGTTTTCTGAAGCTGCATAGCAGTGACAATCTGTTTTCGTGGGAACAGAGAATAGAATTCCTGAAGCAATTCGGTACTCATTCTCAGCATTTCACCGCCTTGCAATCCGGCATGCAGTACTTTGACGTGCCGGGGATTGGATATCAGGCCTATATGCAAAAGTGGGGGCGTTGCATGGTGCTGGGAGACCCCGTCGCAGAACCACTCGAACACGCCGCTTTTTTGGATGAGTTTCTGCAGAAGCATGGCAACGCGTCGTTTATTCAGGTTTCTGAAGCAAACGCCAGTCACCTGCACGCCCGCCACGCATACTACGGAACTCAGTTTGGCAAAGAATTAAAGGTGCCACTCAGCGATTGGACCGTTTCCGGGAAAAGCAAAAAGTGTATTCGGAAAGCCATCAATCAGGCCGCCGAACAGGGGATCACGGTTGTTGAGAGCCCGCACGAACTAAACGTTGATGAAGTGTCTTCTCGCTGGCTGGGAACACGCAAAACGCGTCATCGTGAAATTCTGTTTATGGTTCGGCCACGCAAGATGGAGTACCGTGAAAACTGCCGTTACTTTTATGCCATGAAAGACGGCTCGCCGATTGGTTTTGCCTACTTTGATCCAGCTTATCTTAATGGCAAAGTGGTCAGCTACCTGCCGAATATTTCTCGCGGATGCCCAACATTCAAACAGGGACTTTTTTACACAATTATGGCTCACGCCATGGATTTGTTTCGCGAAGAAGGCATCAGTCACCTGGATCTGGGACTAAACCCATTGGCGTTAGACGATGTCGCCAAGCCGCACGAATGCCGAATTGTGCGATCCATCTTTGGGTGGACCTTTAAGCATTGCCTGCACTACAACTTCAGCGGTCTGCATTTCACCAAGCAGCGATTTGGCGGAAACTGGTCGCCCACATTTTACTGCCACAAAAACACTCTGCCTGCAGTCGACATGGCTCGCATGTTAAAGCTGACTCGCGTACTGTAATTCTGAGCTGAAAATGCTATTCTTCGTTAGCCGTTATGTTGAACGACTGGCGTGTGGTGGTGCTGTCGGGCTCGCTGGTTGCACGCTTCGCACATTTTGAAAGAACTCAACCTGCTATGATTATTGTTATCGCCACTGTTCAATGTAAGACCGGGCACCGTGAAGATTTTCTGGTGGAGTTCCGTAAGCTTGTTCCTGAAGTTCTGCAGGAAGATGGCTGTATTGAATACGGTCCGACAATTGACGCAGCCACAGGTATTGGAAATCAGAGCGTTGACGAAAACCGAGTGACCATTGTTGAAAAATGGGAATCGGTGGCAGCATTGAAGGCTCATTTGGTGGCACCTCATATGGAAGCGTACCGCCCCAAAGTAAAAGGCTTCGTGGAATCGTCGGAACTTCGAGTTCTGGAAACTGCCTGAAACAGTGAATGACTCTGCCGCGTCCAAAGCAAAACGATCTCAGGCGATTCGTGATCTGCTGTGGGTGGTGAACAGTCCTTCATTGATTGCCAATAGCGAACCGGAATGGTTCGCGGAAGCTACGGCAATTGACCCTGATTCGATCGACGCTGACCGACTGGTTGAATTTCTAAGCGACAAAGTAACGTTTCGAGTCGGCCATTATTTTGAAGACCTGGTTCATTTCTATTTGCAGTATTGTTGCAAGTATGAAATTCTGGCCAGAAGTCTTCAGTTGCAGGATGGCAGCCGCACCATTGGAGAATTGGATTTCGTATTTCGCGATGCTGTCGGTAAAACGTGGCACGTGGAAACGGCTGTGAAGTTCTATCTGCACTATCCGAAGCAGAATCACACCGGCAGCCACTTTGTGGGACCGAATTCAGCTGACACTTTCGAACGCAAAACGGAACGATTGTTTGAGCATCAGTTGCCACTTAGTTCTCAACAGAGCATCGCTATCGACTGCCGAGCGGCCTATGTGAAAGGACGCATCTTCTATCATCGAAGCTCTGGCGATCACGTTGTGCTGCCATCTTTGCTTTCAGAATCACACTTGCAAGGGGCGTGGATTTGGCAGTCGGAACTTGATCAGTTATTCGAAATTGAAGACGCGCTATCGAACGCCGGGCGGTTTCGGATTCAACCGAAACCATACTGGCTGTCCGATGATCAGGTCGACTTTGGCTGTGCCGATCTGCTGACCGCAGCGGAAATGAACGCGCTGCTACTTCGTCATTTTGAAACAGATCATCGTCCCAGATTGATCAGCGTTCTTGACGCCAGCGAATCAGCGTTACACGAAAAACAACGAATCTTTGTGGTGGATAACTCGTGGCCAGAAAAGTGACCCGCTGCAAATTGCCGTAGGGTGGGCGTCGCCCACCAATTACTTTGTGTTGTTGTGTCTGGTGAGCGGTGCCCGCCCTACATGTTTTTAGTCGCGAGATCCGGGCGTTACCTTCATGGTGATTTCTTTGCCGTTACGTTGCACGGTGATTTCGACTTCCTGCCCGATCTTGAGTGCTTCAATCGCGTAAGTGTAGTCGTAAATGTTCTCAATGGCCTTGCCGGCAAGTTTCACAATAACGTCGCCGCCTTTCACGCCAGCAGCATCTGCGGGGCCACCCTTGGCGACACCCGAAAGCTGAACTCCCTTAGTGTCGGTTTCTGCATAGTCCGGAATCGACCCCAGATAAGCTCTCAGGTTGGCTCGACGCTGACCGTCGGCTGGCTTTTCCTGCATCACGTATTCGGGCATTTTCTTACGACTGATCAATTCGTTCAGCACGATTGTCATGAACCTGGAAATCTGGGAAATGCCTTCGTAGTTGATCTTTTCGGGAGTGTCTCGTGGCGTGTGGTATTCGCCATGATTTCCTGTAAACGCCGACAGGATGGGAACACCATGCATAAAGAAAACGCTGGCGTCGGTCGGGAGATAGCTGTCATCCTGTAACGTAATCGGCAGACCTGCGGGCACGTTGGCTTGTTCAATAATCTGCTGCCAATCGGTTGAAGATCCGATTCCCTGTAGCACCAGTTTTTCCTGCATACGGCCGACCATGTCCATGTTCAGGCAGGCTGCAATGTACAAATGCAGGCCTCCGGTGTTCGGGCCGGATCGATCATCGCTTTTTTTGTCATCGCTCTTCTTATCAGCGTCGGCAGCATTCCCGGGCTCTGCGTCTTTGTCGGTCTCAGTTTCTGGTGGCTGCTCAAATGCGGCAGCGTGTTGAGAAAACATGGTCTCCATCTGCTTAACATAATGACTGGACCCCAGCAGCCCAAGTTCTTCACCAGACCAGGCAGCAAACACAACATCGCGTTTGCCCTGCAAAGTGCTATTGTCTTTTGCTCGCGACATCGCTTCCGCAATCTGAAGCATCGCGGCTACTCCCGATGCATTGTCGTCGGCACCGAAATGTATGTTGGTTTGTTCGTCGTCCTTCGCCAGAGAATTTGCACTGGGGCCGGCGCCCAGGTGATCGATGTGTGCTCCCACGACGATGATCTCGTGAGCCGGGCTGTCGCTGACCTGCAATCGGCCCAGCACATTGCGGCCCGTTTTCTTTTCCTGCTGAATATCAATTTGTGCAGAAACCTGCAGTTGTTTTACTGGGAATCCCATGGCGGGCTCACCGCCGTCAAGGCGAGCCTGAACGGCCTTGATGTCTTTGTTCATGGACTGCATCCAGCGACTGGCGACGTCGTTGCTGACGCTTACAACCGCCAGACTGGTGCCAGCCAATGATCCATCAAACTGCAGGGGCACAAGTTCGTTCTTAGCTCCCGATGTTGGTCCGCTTACCAGGATCAGTCCGCGAGCACCCAGATCTCTGGCCTTCATCGCTTTAAATCGCAAGCTGCTGAAGCTGTTCAGGTATTGCCGCTGTTCCGCCGATACTTCTTCGGGCATGAACCGAAAGCACATCACCCATTTGTCTTTCACGTCAAGGTGTACGTAAGAATCGTATTCCTCGAAACCTTCACCTGCCGGAGCCTGTATTCCGTACCCGGCGAAGACTACATCTGCTGGTTCAAACTTTCCGGTTTTGGAAAAGACCAGCGGCCGCCAGTCTTTATTAAGTTCCAGTGTTTCATCGCCGACGGTGAATTGGTTGTCAGGGCCAGCGGAAACTCCGGATGTGAATTCGAATTCCTGAAACCATGTGTCGTCGTCTCCAGCAGGCTCCAGGCCCAATGTTTCCAGGTAGAGTGCGACGTAATTTGTCGCCAGCTTTTCGCCTTTGGTGCCTGTCAGTCGTCCCTGCAGTTGAGGTCGGCATAGATATTCTACGTGCCGCACGGCGTCCGCAGGAGCGAAGTCTGTTCTGGCGCCCGGTGCAAGTCCGGTCGCTGCACTTGCCATGTTTTTCGCGGTGCCGCCATTGTCGGGCGCAAGTCCCAGCAGCTTCAACGCCTGTTGATGGTTCCATTCAGCGATGAAAATCTGTGACTGGCTGTTTGTTGTTCGGTTCGTTGTCCACGAAAGCTGCTTACCGTCGGGAGTAAACACGGGAAGGCCATCGAAGCCTGGCGTGTGAGTGATTCTGACGGGATCTTTCTGGCCTTCGGTGTCTACGATGTAGCATTCGAAGTTGGCGAATCCGTGAAGGTTGGTTGTGAAGATCAGGTACTGGCCGGAAGGATGATAAAACGGAGCCCACGACATCACTCCCAGGTTAGTTAGTTTTTTGACGTCGGAACCGTCGATGGCCATGGTCATGATTTCTGCCGTTGCGCCGTTTTCAGAAAAGCGACGAAAGCAGATTCTTGAACCATCGGGAGAAAAGAACGGTCCACCATCGTAGCCGGGAGAATTGGTGAGTCGTCGCACGTTCGTTCCGTCAGCATTCATGACGTAGATTTCGTTGGCCCACGCAGGATCGCGTTCGAACAATTCCTGTTGCTCTGGCGTCAAGCTGGTTTCGAACGCAGAACGGTTGGATGCGAAGGCGATCAGCTTTCCGTCCGGCGACCACGAACCTTCTGCGTCATAGCCTTTTGTGTTTGTAAGATTTCGGTATTCACCGGTGGCCAGGTCCTGTTCGAAGATGTCGTAGAAGTTGTCGTAGTCCCACGAATAGCGGCGTTCTTTCCCGGATGCTCGCAGGTCAATTTCTTCCTGCTGTTCCGCTTTTGCATCGGGGTCATCCTGAGTTGATGCGAACATGACTTTCGAACCATCGGGATGTATCCACGCACAGGTTGTTTTCCCGAGTCCGGGTGAAATCTGACGAGTGGCTCCCGTATCGCGATCCAGTACATAAATCTGGAAGAACGGATTTCCTTCGAAGCGTTCGCTTTGGAAAACCATTTGGCGACCGTCCGCACTGAAGTAGCCTTCACCAGCTCGGCGACCTTCGTAAGTCAGCTGTCGAGTCCGCGATAGCAGTCGCCCTTCCAGCCTGGCCGCTGCGGCCGGGTCGGTTTCAGTGATGTCTGGGTCCTGAGCGTTCAGCGCATTCGGCAGGCACGTAAAGACGTTCAAAACTGACGCGGCAATGATCAGTGGGAACAAGTTTTTCACCAGAGAAGCTCCAGATTTTATTGATAGCCCAGTGTTTACCGGGCGGTATTTCCAAACATGCAGAACCTTAGCAGGGACGTCGCCCTTGCCCCAGTGGCGTGGCCTGCGACACGACGTGGAACGTTCAAATCGCCGAGCCGCTCCGTTGTCGCTAAGAGAATTGTGCTCGCATCGTGCGGGCATCATTTTTAGTAAGACTCTAGCGGACGCAACGTGTGTGCGGTCTGCGGCAGGCGATTATCCCGCAACGTCATTATAGGTGTTGCGACCTCCGCTGCCACTCGCACGCCGGTTTGCCTGAACTTCTTCGCCAAGCCCCCAGCTTATTCAAACGGCAAGGCCTGGCTGACAGCTGTTGTTGATACCGGCAGAAAAATGTCTATCGCCTGTCAGATCAACGGCAGTTCCTGCTGAATATCGAAAAGTTCCGGCAAGATTGTTGACGATCCTTGAAATGTCAGATGGACCACCAATTCGGCCGCAAATGCGATTCTCGCTGTTGTTGCCCGCATTGAAATAGCTTCGCAGAAAGGAAGTCACCATGCGAATAGAACGATTCGCTGTCATCGCGGCCTTCACGCTGATTGTTGCGGGCGGATGTGCGTCAAGTCGCACAAACCAACACAGTTCGTATCAACACAGTCCTCCGTCAGAATCCGGAGCGGCAGACTACTATCAGGCTGACCCGCCAGCTGTTTACCAGCAGCAAGAAGGTCGGGCGCCGTTGCAGCCCGTTCCGGTTCCTCCTGCAATGGGAGTGTCTCATGTTAAAAGCGTGGGCTATATCAGTCAGATTGGCTTCAGCAAGTACTTCGGGCAGAAGTCTGAGTGTGCTGCAGAATCGACATGCAGTGCTCCGGAAGCGACCGCTTGTGCAACTGAAGCCTGCACATCAGAAGCTTGCTGCGGCGAAACATCGAAAAGCTGTTTTTCGCCCTGCACTTGCCTTTGGCGAATGTTCTGTCCAAAAAAACAGCCTTGCTGCGTTGAAGAGCCTTGCTGTGAATCTGCCACGATCGTGTGCAACCCGCACCCACTTTATTGCCGTCCTCGCACAGCCTGCATTCCTCACGTAAATTGTGTGGAGGAATATTGTCAGCCGTTGTGCGATTCTGGTTGTACCACCGAATCCGGATGCAGCACAGAAGGCTGCGATACAACGCGATCGTGCCTGTTGCCATCTCTAAAGTTTCCGGCTTTCAAAATGCCAACCTGCAAGTTGCCTCAGGTTAAAATGCCAACTTTGAAGATGCCTCACATGAAGTTTGCGTCGGTCACATCGGCGTGGAAAAGTTGCTGGTCGAAGAAAGGCTGTACAACCGGTTGCACCGATTCGTGTGTGGACGAAGGTTGCGGAAGCCTGTGTGCTGTTGAACCTTCTTACGGTGAAAATCTTTGCCGTCCATCGCATGGGCTATCACCACTGGCCGCTCCACTTCAGGACCCGTTTGCAGGAAACTCTGGCGATATTGAAGTTCAGCAGCCAACCTGGCGAGAACCAGCCGCTGGTCAGGCTGTTCCTGAAATTCCGGTACAGCAATTGCCAGCGGCTCCTGTGCCAGCTCAGCCAGCTGTGAAACAGCCAGAACCAACTCCAGCTGTTCCCGTTCCCGCTCAGAATGTTGACTCACTTGCTCCAGTGCCAGCAGCTCCTTCGCAGTCATTTGTTGAACCAAACATCTGGCCTCGTTTAAAGCCTGCTCCACAGCCGTTTGTGCGAAGTAATGCAGAAGTTCGAGCCTGGTCAACCAGCTGGAAAAGCCAGTAACAGGGCTGATTGACAAAGTCGTTCATTCTCGCAGCTACGAAAACAGAATCCCTGACGCCAAACGATGGTGTCAGGGATTTTTTTTTGGCATCATCCGAGACATATGATGATATCAATAAGTTGCGATAAACGACGCTGAGTCATTGCTGTTGGGTGTAGGGGCTGGCTGTGATGCAAGTCTGAATCGCACTGATGGATCGGGTTTTCTTGTTTACCAGGTTTTACGATTACAAAGTGGCGTTTTGATTTAGTCGCGGAGCGACATCATGTTTCACCCCGAGGTGCTGCTGAGAAACTATGAAAAGCCGCAGAGTGGCGATATGTGGCATTTTCACATGTCGTCGCTCCGCGGCTAATTCAACACCTCGCAAGAGTGAAGCCGTTGCAGGTTTCATTATTCATTCGAACTTCTTCACACTGAGTCACATTTTCAAAGCGACAACGGAGCGTTTCCGGGTGTCAGCTTCAATGGCCGAGGCACAGCCTCGCCAGGTTTTTAACGAACGCAATTCATTTCAACACCGAAACATTTCTAACGTTTCGCTTACACGCGATTTGCGAAACATCGTGAGATGCGGCGCGTCTGATTGACAAGCCGCCCTGCAGCGAAAAGGTAAGGCACTATGAAAAACGGAATGCTGGAACACATCTCATCTCAGCTGGAAGATATTCGTCAACAGGGACTGTTCAAGGCGGAACGAACCATCGATTCGCCTCAAAACCCTTCCATCCAAATGGCGGATGGTGAAGCCGTTTTGAACCTGTGCGCGAACAATTATCTGGGCCTTGCCGACCATCCGGAAATTGTAAAGGCGGCTCATGAAGGGCTGGATCGCTGGGGTTACGGGATGGCTTCGGTGCGATTTATTTGCGGAACGCAGTCTGTTCATCGCCAGCTGGAAACCGCCATCAGCGAATTCATCGGGATGGACGATACGATCCTGTACAGTTCATGCTTCGACGCCAACGGTGGATTGTTTGAAACGCTGCTTTCGGCGGAAGACGCGATCATTTCCGACCAGCTGAATCACGCCAGCATCATTGATGGTGTCCGTTTGTGCAAAGCTCAACGCTTTCGCTATCGCAACAACGACATGGCAGATCTGGAACAGCAATTGAAAGATGCTCAATCGGCACGGTTCCGACTGATTGCCACCGATGGCGTTTTTTCAATGGATGGATATCTGGCCAATCTTCCCGCCATCTGCGATCTGGCCGACAAATACGATGCCAGCGTGATGGTGGATGATTCTCATGCGGTGGGATTCACGGGAGCCAATGGCCGAGGAACTCACGAACACTTCGGCGTGATGGATCGCATCGACATCATGACCGGCACGCTGGGCAAAGCATTGGGAGGTGCCAGTGGTGGCTACACGTCAGCTCGTCAGCCGATCGTCGATTTGCTGCGTCAAAGATCTCGCCCCTATTTGTTCTCCAACACTTTGGCTCCACCGATTGCCGCTGCTTCATTAAAAGCACTTCAATTGCTGAAGGCATCGGGCGATTTGCGAGACAAATTGCGTGAAAACACGGCTTGGTTTCGCAACGCCATTACTGCGGCCGGTTTTCGAGTGCTGGACGGAGAACACCCGATTATTCCCGTGATGATCGGCGACGCGGCGTTGGCCACAAAGATGTCGAACGAGCTGCTGAAAAAGGGAATCTACGTTGTTGGGTTTTCTTTCCCGGTTGTGCCGAAAGGCGAAGCCAGAATTCGAACTCAGATGTCAGCTGCTCACACAATTGAAGACCTTCAGAAAGCCGTGGATGCATTCACAGAAGTCGGCAAATCACTTGGAGTGATTGCGTAGATGAAAGGGCGGACGCTCTGTGTGCATCGTTGCCATCATGCTGTAGTGGCAGTAGGCCGGACCAAGCGAACCGTCCATCTGCCGGAGCATCGCGTGCGGCCGCTATTGCATCGAAGCATTCAGTGACTAAGAAATTCGAGCCACGGTTTGCGCAGTTCCGGCACGCATCACCCGCTTGAGTCGGCCTACTTTGCTGGTACAATTCTCCACTGGATCTGACTCGCTCACTTCGTTCAGGGCGGTGTCGTAAAACCGTTCAATAGCCGGTCCGAGAATGTCCCGAACTCGCCTGACACGACGCTCCGTGCTACTGCTGGTGTTCGGCATTTGTTTGGCGATTGTCGTTTTCGACTACGTCACATATCACTCCCGCTTTAAGACTGCGATTTGCGTTGCGCAGGCCCATGGTGCTCGTGTGGGTTCGCTGCTGGACTGGCCGCTTGGCCGGGAATGCCGAATCGCATTCGACCAACCGATCGACCGTGACGCCGTCAGGCATCTCGCTGTTCTCAACTCGCTTTCTTCTCGACATTCGGTCGGTGTTGCTTTCAATTACGATATCAGTGATGCCGACCTCGAATATGCCTGCGAGATCTTGTCGCAATGCCAAGTATTTCGAGTCGAGCCTCTTCCGCAAGCTCAGGCCAACCACGGCCACCGTTGATTTACCGACGGGCTCGCTGCGGGAAGGCTTCTTTGAGCTGCATGTCCTGGCGTCGTCTGCCAGTCCGGGTTAAACGTTCAGGATGCCTGTTTGATTGCCGCGACGATGGTGCAAATGCATTACAAACGGCGTGGCTGTTATAGGGTGACCTGGGCTTTTATGCGGATGACTCCGATTTTGTTCACGGATCGTTCAAGCTGAGTGTAGACTCTGGTTTACGGCGTTTTGTGGTACCGGCTGGCTGCTGCAAGCAGCGATGAACGTTCCTGAAAAGCCGTTTGTTTCAATGAATTTGCTTTTCAGGCAAAATCAATTCAGCGTGTCCTCGCACGTCTTTTGTTTCGAAGACGTTTTGTGGCAACAAATGTCCTGTGTAATTCAACGGGATTGTCTTGAAGATCTACTTTCCCTCCAATCTCTCTCGCCTCCTTTTGCTCTACAGGAAATCACGTGATTAGCGATTTCTGCCGCTTTATGTCATCGCCAAATTCTTCATTCACTTGTTTGCGCAAGTGGGTGACACTTAGTTTGGTGTGTTTTGCTGCTGGGTGTTCTGCCACTGTTAGTGAGCCATCTTCACCGGATGCTGCACCAGCGGCGGCCAACGCTGCGGCTCCACCAGCGTTGGTGCGAGTGCAGGCGATTCGGCGCGAATCGATTGCTCCGCTGTTGTCTGCGGTGGGCACCGTTCGTCCTCGGCATTTCAGCGTGATTGCGTCTGCGGCTGATGGAGTTGTGGATGAGTTTGCTGAAGAACAGGGGCGTTTTGTAAAAGCTGAAACAGTGTTGTCTCGGCTGCGTATGTATTCGACAGACCTTGGCCTTGCTGAAGCTCGCGCGATTCTGGCTGCAAAACAGGCGGACGTTCAACAGATTCTGCAACCTCGCAAAGAAGACGTGGAAGAAGCGGAAGCTCAGGAACAGGCTGCGGCTGCGGCATTTGCCAATGCAGAACGTCGCTTGAAGGAATTAAAGAGTCTGGCCGCCAGAGGAGCGACCAATCAATCTTCCGTGGACGATGCGGAAATTCTGGTTGATGAAGTTCGACAACGGATGCTGGCTGCGAAAGCCGTGAACAACCGAGTCTCTGCGGGAGCTCGCGAAGAAGAAAAGATTCGAGCAAAGGCCGAACTGGACGCTCAACAAAAACACGTGGAATGGTTGGAAGCCGAAAAAGAAAAGCGAATTACTCGCGCGCCGTTCGATGGCTTCATCGTGAAAGAACACACCTATCTTGGGCAGTGGTTATCCAAAGGTGCTCCGGTTGCCACAATGGTTCAGCTTGATGAAGTGGATGTGGAAGTGCTGGTTGATCAAAGCTTTATTGCTCAGGTGAACATCGGTGATAAGGTGCGTTTGAAAGTGGCTGGCACTCCCAATCCTAAAGCGGATGATGGCTATTGGATCGGCACCGTTTACAGCGTTGTCCCCAGCAGCGACTGGGCCAACGGATCGCGCAGCTTTCCCGTGATTCTGCGAGTCAAAAACGAAATGACGGGAAGTGCTGACCTTCCGATTCCAGCGTTGCGAGAAGGCATGATGGCTGAAGCGGAATTCTTTGGATCACAACAGGATGCCTTGTTGATTCCGAAAGATGCGATGGTGCGAACTTCTCGCGGAACATTTGTGTTTGCCATTAACGCCAGACAGCCTGATGCGGCGGAAGATGCGGCCGACAGCGTGCGTCAGGTGATGATTGAAACGGGCATCAGTCAGGGCGGCTGGATTCAGGCGATTTCGAGCGAGTTGCAGGCTGGAGAGCAGGTTGTCACCGAAGGTGCCGAACGGCTGCGACCATTCCAGTCGGTGCGAATTATGACCGAAACAGCTGGTCAGTAAATTCGGAACGCGTTTCACGTCAACCTTTCAATAACGGCGTCATTTCACGCTGGATTTACTATGAACTTTATCGCCTTCGCAATTGAAAATCCCGTCAAGGTCACTGTCGGCGTGTTTCTGCTGGTGCTGTTTGGAGGCATTGCATACGTCAGCACTCCCGTGCAGCTGACGCCGGACGTGGTCGAACCGGAAATTTCCATCAGCACTCGCTGGCCGGGGGCGAGTGCTCAGGAAGTTGAACGTGAGATTATTGAAGAACAGGAAGAGCAGCTGAAAAGCGTCGAAGGTCTGGACGAATTCAAAAGCGAAAGCACGGACAGCAGTGGTTCGATTACGTTAACGTTTCCGGTGGGCACTTCGCTTGCGGATGCTCGATCGCGCACGTCTGAAAAGCTGAACCAGGTTCCTGAATACCCGGACGACGCCAGCGAACCGGTCATCAGCACGGTTAACGGCAACACCAATGCGATCGCGTGGTTTATTCTGAAACCGGTTGCTCCCACAAAAGAAGACCTGCGAAACCTTGTGACTCAGCAGCCGGAATTGGCGGAACCGCTGAAGCCCATTTTGGATTCGCCCAAGCCGGTGGATTTGACGGTTATCAACGATCTGGCGTACCGGCATCCGGTGCTGGAAACGTTTGTGCTTGGTCGCAACAACCCGGCGTTGATGAAGAAATTCGCTGAAGATTTTATCGAAGCGGAATTTGAACGTGTTCCGGGAATTGCCAACGCCAACGTGTTTGGTGGGCAGGAACAGGAATTTCGAGTGATCGTGAATCCCGTTCGTCTGGCGTCGCTGGGTGTGACGATTGATCAATTGCGAGCCGTGTTGATTTCACAAAACCAGAATACGTCCGGCGGCGATATTCAGGAAGGCAAGCAGCGAAACGTTGTCAGAACGTTGGGGCAGTTCCAGACTCCCGTTCAGGTTGAAGAAACAATTATCACTCAACGCGACGGAAGTCCGGTTCGTGTTCGAGACGTGGCGACGGTGGGTATCAGCTATAAAAAACCGGACGGAGTTGTTCGCCAGCAGGGTCTGAGTGCGCTGGCGATTAATGCTCAGCAGTCTCCCGGAACCAACCTGAAGAAAATTATGGGTCCGGGTCGAGACCAGTTGGACCTTGATGCGGACGGTGAAATTTCGTCTTTGGAGTTGGCGGAATGCGAACGTATTTACGGCAAATGTCTGCGGATTTCTGTGGAAGAACTGAATCAGGGTCTGCTGAAGCAAAAGGGTGTTTACCTTGAACAGGTCTATGACGAGACGCTGTATCTGGATTCGGCCACCGAGCTGGTTCGTAGTAACGTCTATGTGGGTGGCACGCTGGCGATTCTGGTGCTGCTGCTGTTTCTTCGCAGCTTTCGATCCGTGTTGATTGTGGGTATGGCAATTCCGATCAGCGTTGTGGGAACTTGTCTGTTTGTGAAAGCCTTCGATCGCAGCATTAACGTGATTAGCCTGGCGGGAATGGCGTTTGCCGTGGGGATGGTTGTTGATAACGCGATTGTCGTTTTGGAAAACATCTACCGCCATCACCAGATGGGGAAGTCTCCTAAGCAGGCGGCTTTGGAAGGCACTCAGGAAGTTTGGGGAGCCGTACTGGCGTCAACCTTAACAACGCTGGCCGTATTTGTGCCCGTGATTTTTGTGCAGGGCCAGGCTGGCCAGCTGTTCCGCGATATCGCCATCGCCATTAGTTGTGCTGTGGCATTGTCGCTGCTGATTAGTATCACTGTGATTCCAACCGCTGCGGCTCGCTTATTGGGGCCTCATGATGCCGGGCGAGGTAAAAAGAACGGCAAGGCGGGACAACCGGAAACCGACGGTGAACAGGATCCCGGATTCGGCATTTACGGTCTGTTTGGGTTGGTGAAATTCAGCACGGTCTTAAACAACATCTTTGCCAGCGGAATGAGAAAGCTGCTGACTGTTCGAGGAAGTGCGTTCATTCGTCTGGGAATTGTTTGCGCGTTTGTGGCTGGTTCGGTTTTGTTAAGTCAGCGGCTGATGCCGGATACGGAATACCTTCCCAATGGGAATCGAAATCTTGTGATTGCGATTCTGCTGCCTCCACCAGGCTACAACGTCGATCAGATGATCAGCCTTGGCAAGAACGTAGAACAACAGGTCGCTCCGTATTGGCTGGGAACCGCCGAAGAGGGTGCTCCCGAAATTGAAAGCTTCTTCTTTGTGGCTCGCGGTCGCAGCCTGTTTATGGGAGCTCGCTGCAAGGACGAACTTCGCGCGTCGGAGTTGATTCCGATTTTGTCCAAGGCCGCACAGTCGCAGCCGGGCGTGATTCCGATTGTGACTCAGGCCAGTTTGTTTGCGAGTGCCCTAAGCGGCGGGCGAACAATTGATATTGAAATTACCGGGCCGGATCTGGAAGTGCTGGTTGTGGAAGCTCAGAAGGCTTTCGGCATGTGTATGGCGGAATTCCCGATGACGGCCGGCAATCAGTTGCGGCCGATTCCGGGGCTTGACCTTTCCAGCCCGGAGCTTCATGTGATTCCTCGCCTGGAAAAAGCGGCTGAACTGGGCGTGACCACGTCTTCAATCGGCTACGCGGTAAATGCCCTGGTTGATGGAGCGTTCGCGGGTGATTACTGGCACGAAGGGCGTCGAATTGATCTGGTGATTTACGGTGAAGATGAGTACGCCGACCGAACTCAGGATCTGGAAAACCTGCCGATTGGAATTCCGGGAGGCGGCAACGTACCACTTTCGACAGTGGCTGACGTGCAGCTAAGTCGCGGGCCGGAACAGGTAAATCATATTGAACGCCTGCGTTCGATCACCATTCAGCTGAAACCAGCCGACGGGATTGCTTTGGAAGGTGCATTGCGAACCGTGGAAGAAAAAATTCGCAAACCATTAATGCAATCGGAAGCGTTTCAGTCGGGGCTGTATCAGGTCAGGCTGGCTGGAACTGCAGACAAGCTGGCAGACACTTGGTACGAACTGAAGTGGAACCTTGCTCTGGCCGTTGTGCTGACATATCTGCTGATGGCCGCATTGTTTGAATCGTTTCTGTATCCGGTGATCATCATGACGAGCGTCGCGTTGGCTTTGGTTGGTGGTTTGATTGGTTTGAATGTGCTGAACAAATTCACGCCTCAAACGCTGGACATGTTGACGATGCTGGGCTTTGTGATTCTGATTGGAACCGTGGTCAACAACGCGATTTTGATTGTGCATCAAACTCTGAACCTGATGCGGAATGAAGGCATGGATTCGACGGATGCTGTTTGTGAAAGTGTTCGCACGCGAATTCGACCGATCTTCATGAGCACTCTGACGACCGTGCTGGGAATGTTGCCGCTGGTGGTGCCAATTCCTTCACTGGTGAATGGCAGTTGGGTCTGGACAGCGGGAGCGGGCAGTGAGTTGTATCGAGGACTGGGAAGCGTTGTTCTCGGCGGCTTGATTGTGTCGACCGTGTTCACTCTGATTCTGGTGCCTGCTGGCTTCAGCCTGTTCATGGATGCTCAAAGTGCCCTGACTGGGCTTGCTGGGCGGGTTCGGGGTATTGCGAATCGAAAGTCTCGCCAGCCTGGCTAACCGACAGGACCGGAGACTTAAGCATTCTTGCCTGAGGTGTAAATTCGGCGAAGTGGACGCGGTTCCAGTGTGCTTGTCGCGAAGTGGCAGCATGGGGGAGAATGCCCCGAGGGTGGCATTCTGTATGGGTGACGTTCGCGCGAGTTTCAACGCGTTGTCATGTTTTGTGCCGGGTGTGCGCTTGAGTCGCTGAAATGGCCGAATCCATGGGCCTGATCGTGTGGGAGTTGACAGGCTGTTCCATGTGGTGCGGCTGTGACTGCTTTGCCGTTCCGTGAAGCCTTGTGGTGCCGTCGCGGATGACTGTGAGTGCAGCGTGCGTCGTCCGATAATGTGATCAGGCGACGCAAGTCGTTTGCGGAACACGGAGTGTTTTTTGCAAGACCGCAGCAGGGACAGGAATCTGTAATGTCGAAATCCGTAAATGTATTGGCTCTGGTACGCGATGATCATCGATTTGTGTTTTTGTACGATGACGACAGCGTTGATACTTTGCTTGCGACATTAAGCCGTTATGCCAGCGACCCGGAACTTGAATTCACATGGTACGACGCTGCTGTGATGGCTCAGCGAGTACGCTGTCTTATGGAAGATCAGTCCAAGGAAGACAAAATGGAAAAGTTTCCTCACGTGTTCTAACAAGGGCTGCGCCCTTGACCCAGTGGCGTGGAATGTAGTCGCGGAGCGACGTCATTTGTCAGCCTCGGGTTTCAACCCGAGGTGATGCTGTGCAAACGATGGGAAGCCGCAGAGCGGCGACATGTGGGATCTTTCACATGTCGTCGCTCCGCGACTTTTCAGTGAAACCAGCTGGTAACCTCGGACTAAAGTCCGAGGCTGACAAATGACGTCGCTCCGCGACTCATTCATCACATCGCAATAGAGAAGCTCTTGCTTTAGAGCGACAATGGAGCGACTCGGCGGTTCGGACGTCCTATGTATTCCCGTTTTCTACGCCACAGGGGCAAGGGCGAAGCCCTTGTTAGGTTTTCAGCATGCAAAATTCAGTTCGGTTGTTTCTGAATTTTCTGAAAGTCGAACGCAACTCTTCCGCGTTGACGGTGAAGTCTTACACGGACGACATGAATCATTTGTGTGAGTTCTTTCAGGAACAATACAACGAGGTTTTTCATCCTCGCGACATCGATGTGACTCAACTGCGCGCGTACGTTGCGTATTTGCACGAATGCGGATACGCACGTTCCACAGTGGCCCGACGTCTGGCCTGCCTGCGAAGCTTTTTCCGCTATTGCAATCGCGAAGGTATTTGCGAAACCAATCCTGCAAAGCCTTTGCGAACACCAAGAGCCGGTCGGAAGCTGCCTCACTTTTTAACGACCGACGAAGTGGGGCGCTTGCTTGTCGCTCCCGCAGCCATGACCGACGACGGTCAGCGCGATCGAGCTATTTTGGAAACCATGTATTCAGCTGGTTTGCGTGTTGCGGAAGTTGTTGGGTTAAGTCTGAACGATCTGGATCGATCTGCCGGGATACTTCGAGTGATGGGTAAAGGCCGAAAAGAACGCATTGCTCCGGTTGGCAGCTATGCGTTGAAGGCTCTTGATCGCTGGCTGAAAATTCGCAGGCCGGATACAACGGCAGACGCGGAAGATCAGAATGCGTTGTTCTTGAACCGGTTTGGACGAAGGCTGACGACTCGCAGTATCGGTCGAATGCTGGAAAAACACATTCTGACCGCAGGACTGGCCACTCAAACGTCGCCTCACACATTGCGTCATAGTTTCGCCACGCATTTGCTGGATGGTGGAGCAGATTTACGCAGCGTGCAGGAATTGCTGGGCCATAAAAGCCTGACGACAACTCAGATTTACACGCATATCAGCACACGACGGTTGAAAGAAACTTACGAGGCAGCTCATCCGCATGCTCAGCAAAACATGAAGTTTGGCAAGTGAGTTCCACTGGCAATCGCGCATAAAAAAGCGTGTGCAGGGCGAACCTGCACACGTTTCTTTTGTTCTGGTTGATTCAGCCTACTTCACGATCAGCTTTTCGTCCATCAGAAGTTTCTGATGTTCATCCAGGCGAGCCTTTTCGTCCTCGGGCGCTTTTTCGATGGCGGTTGAAATCCACTGTTGGGCCAGCTTGAAATCACCGTTGGCGGCATAAGCAGCGGCCAGAGTGTCCAGGGTGTTCCAGTCTTCGTATTGAGTCATTTCACAGGCCTTGGTGGCCAATTCAACCGCTGTCTTTGGCTGACGCACTTTAGGTTCTGGAGCTGTCGCGTACACCCACGCCATGTCGTTAAACGAAGTGTAATTTAGCGGGTCTTTTTCCTGAGCAATCTTCAAGTCGCTGATGGCTTCTGAAAACTGGCCCAGTTTGCGATGCGCGGCTGCTTTGTTGCCATAAGCATCCACGTAGTTTTTGTCGATTTTAATGGCGGCCGTAAAGTCTTTGATGGCAGCAGCGTGTTCAGCTTTTCTGGAATAGATGACGCCGCGATTGTTTAGTGCTTCAGGGAACTCGGGGTTCAGCTTGATAGCCTGGTTCAGGTCTTTCATGGCGGAATCCAGATCATCCGTCGCCACAAAACAATTGGCTCGATTCAACATGGCCACAAAGTGCTGTGGATTCGCTTTGATGGCCGCATCAAAGTCTTTTACTGCTGTGGCATAGTCATCCTTCAGGTAAGACGCTCGACCTCGGTTGTTTAACACTCCCGGAACGTTTGGCTTCAGCTTCAGGCTTTCGGAAAAGTCTGTGATGGCTTTGTCGTAGTCTTCGTGAGCCGTGTAGGCGATGCCCCGCATATCGTAGTTTTCAGCCGTTGGTTCAGTCTTAAGCTTATCTGTCAGCAGCTTGATGGCGTCATCAAACAGTACAACCTGCTGCTCCCAAAGCCAGCCTTGCTTTGAGCCGATCCACAGCCACTCGCCGTTAACAATTGTGATTGTAAACACTTCGCCGCGGTACGCTTTCCATACGATCTCTCTGGGAGTTCGCAGGGGAGCTCGGTCTTCAATTACGATGACCTGCTTGCCGACTCGAGGATCAGTCGCCCCCGGTTTTGCGACATCTGCAGCTGTTTGCGTTGCCGCTTGTGGCGCGGCGCAAAGTGAATGGCTTTGGCCAGGAAGTAATGTCGCGCTAAAGATGCAGGTTGCGCGAAATAATTTGCGTAGAGCCAAAGGCATGTTGAATGGTCCTTGCCGGAACGAATTGTGAACGTGTGCATCTTGAAGCACAGACACCACGATTCCAACGATTTACCGGATGATTGGCCGTGTTTGCGGCGACCACGAAATAGTTGGGACGGGTGTAGCGGCAAGGTAAATTGGCAATGCCAATCTTCAATTGGTCGGCGCAGGGCAAATAACCATGATTTGAGGGAAATCATTGACCGAAGCTGCCGGCTTAAAAAGCGAATCGTGCATTAACAGTCTAACGAGACCGTGCCTCAGACCATTCGAGCTGCCGCTCGGAAACGCGACTACGTCGCTCAGAAAACTTGACTCAACGTGAACAAGTTCGCTGCTTTACGAAGTCTAACAAGAGCTTCGCCCTTGACCCTGTGGCGTGGCACGCAGAAAGACATGGAGCGTTGGAATTGCCGAGTCGCTCCTTTGTCGCTACGGCCAATATGCGCGCACCGTGTGCGCATCGTTTTGAATAAGACTCTAAAAGCGATCGTGAACAATCACCTGTTCCAGCGGTAGTTGTCCGGGTTTTGGCCAGATGGGCTTTGTTGCCTTGCCGACGACAATGATGAAGCCCAATGCGTGGTCTGTTGGGAGGTTGATCAGTTCACTGACTTTGTCGGAATCGAACCCGATCATCGGGCACGAATCGTATCCCATTGCCCTGGCTGCCAGCATAATGGTTTGCCCCGCGATTCCGCAGGACCGCATCGCTTCGTCGCGCTGAAGTTGTTCTTTGCCGTCGTAGAATGGGCCCATCCAATTGACCAACAGATTGGCAACTTCGGTTGGGGCGTTTTTCCAGTATCTGGCTGGATCTTTCTGCCAGGCTTTTACATCCGCCGTCAAAATAATCAAAAGCGAAGCATCGGTGATTTGAGCCTGGTCGTTGGCGGCGGCTCGAATTTTGGTTCGCAATTCTTTGTCGGCGACCAGGACAAAACGCCAGTTCTGCATATTGAATGAAGTTGGCGATTGGATGGCGGCTGTCATCAGCTGGTCGATTTCCTGCTGAGTGAATTGGTGTTCCGGATCGAAGTGCTTGACTGCTCGACGTGAACTAATGGCTTCGAATGTGTTCATGATTAACCTAACAAGGGCTTCGCCCTTGACCCTGTGGCGTTGGACGCAGAAAGACGTGGAACGCTTGAATCGCCGAACCACTCCGTTGTCGCTACGGTCAACATGCACGCACCGTGCGCGCATCATTTCAAGTAAGACTCTAATTTCGGTGCTGTGGAAATAAAAAAACTGATGGACGTGTTTTCCAATAACGGCCTTACAGAATTTTGGACTGTTCTATTTTCGGATCGCCCAAAGAGCGTCGAAGGTTCGAAGATAGATCGTTCCGTTGGATATTACAGGCGACGCTGACATCGCTTCGTTCGTGTCGTTTTGTGACACAATTTCAAACTTCGGCCCTGTCTTTACAACGGTGATTTTGCCATCACGTGCTGTGAGGTAGACGTGGTCATCAGCAAGCACGGGGGACGCTCTATGGCGTTGGTTGTGAGTACGTTCGTGATAGATTTCCGCACCTGTCTGGCGATTCAGGCACATCAGCTGACCGCTTTCGCGGCACAGATAGATGTAGTCGCTGTCGATCAGTGGTGAAGGAACGTCGGGCGTGTTCTTGTCAATCATCCATAACAGAGCTTCGCTGCTGTTTGTGAGATCGCCGGAAGCATCGGCACGAATGGCAAACAGCGGCCCGTTCTTGGCGGTTGGAACGATGATGATGCCTTCTGCGGCTGCCGGTGAAGCCACGAAACGGAGGGTTGGGTGGTACTTGCGATCAGGATCGTCGTGTGGGTTGAGTCCGCCAAGTCGCCACAGTTCTTTGCCATCTTCAAGAGCGTACGCGATGGTGAAGTCAGCTCCATGAGTAATCAGATAGGCTGTTGTTCCAAAGTTGTACAACATCGGTGAGGCGTAGGAATGTTCGTTTTCGTTTTCTGCACCTGTGACGCGTTCTTTTTTCCAGATTGTTGATCCGTCTTCGGCGTTCAGGCACACAACGATTGCTTCCTGAGTGCTGGCCTTCCCGTCACCATGAATCAGTTGGATGAACAGTCGGCCTTCATGCAGCACGGGGGTTGCCGACATGCCGAACGCGATGTCAAATTTACCAAATCGTTCCTGCAGATTCAGTTTCCAGACTGCTGTGCCATCCAATGTGTAGCAGGCCACATCGCCGGTTCCCATCATGGTCCAGACGTGTTTTCCGTCGGTGACCGGTGACGGCGATGCGGAGTTGCCTTCGTCGCCTCTGGCATCCTTGTTTCCAGTGCCGACATTCTGCCGCCACTGTTCTTTGCCGTCAGTGCCGAAGCACATCAGCAACAGGTTTTCGCCTTCAATCGACGTCAGGAAAATCTGATTATTCCAGACAACAGGTGTCGCTCCCGCTGGTCCTGGTAAAGGTGTCCGCCAGGCGACGTTTTTATCTTTCGTCCATTCTGTTGGCAGGTTGGTTTCTGTGGAAATTCCGTTGCTGGTGGGACCTCGCCATGATGTCCAGTTGTCAGCCATCAGGGGGCCGGACAGGCCAAGAAACAAGGCGAATGCAAATAGGTTCACAGGACGTTGGTGGGACATTTGTTTGATCTCGGAAGTCGCAGGGTGTTTGTGGTTTTTTGTGGAGCGTTTAGGGGCAGTCGGTCGGTTGCGAGTTTAGCGGCTTGTGCGACGCGACCTCGCTATGCTGAAAACCGCTGAATTTCAGGTCGCCAGCTTTTGATGTTGTCAGGCTACTTGTTGCCGGGATTAAGATAGCAGACGACATTCCTGCTGGCTCGCCCCGCAACAAGAAAGTCGAGATCTCCATCGGAATCGATGTCCACCACTCGGATGTCGTAGGCTTCCTGATCGGTGCCGACAATGTGTGGCGTAAAGCTTCCGTTGCCGTTGTTTTCGTACCAGACGCAGCGTTTGCTGCCGTAAGCACAGGTGACAGCGTCTACGTCGCCGTCGCCATCGATGTCTGTTACCTGCAGGCAGTGAGGTTCCTGGATATCAGCATCGATTGTGTGTTCTGTCCATGTGGGAGCTTCAAACCAGATCACACCGTTGCCGTGGCCTCGCGACGCCAGCAGGTCGGTCTTGCCGTCGCCGTTGATGTCGGCGGGATGAATGTTGGTGGCTCCCGGATGGATGCCAGGTAGAGCATGCTTTTTCCAGGTTTGACCAGCATCAGCCGGGGCTTCCCACCATGCAAACCATTCTCCCTTGCCGGAAGCATCCTGAGGGCCACCCTTGGCACCTGTCGCGGCGTCTGGACGGCCATCGCCGTTGATGTCGCCAAAGCCAAGGTAGTGAGTCAGTCCGGGAGCATCTCGATCTGCGAAAATATGCCGGTTCCATTTGTCGGCAGATCGCGGGTTTTGCGGCGCAGAAATCCAGGCCAACGATTCCGGAAACGGGTCCAGAGGTTGAGCACTGGTCGCCAGCAGGTCTATTCGTCCGTCCTTGTCGACGTCTCCCTTGATGACTCCATGAATACCGTGAACCTGGTTGTCGATCAGCCGTTGAGTCCACTTTTGCGTGAGCGGTTCGTCTGGTTGTTCGTACCAGACAATGAGGCCTGGGTTGTAGCGAGCGCCGATGTAATCTGCGTCTCCGTCGCCATCAACGTCGAATGTTTCACTGTGAATGTAGGTGCCGTCGTGGTCGGCATCGATGATTGTTTCTTTCCAGTCCGGGCCAACAAACAATCGAGTAACTCCGCCAGCGTCGGCAATGACGTCGATTATGCCATCCTTCGTAAAGTCCGCGGCGACAGCGGTGTTGCAGTGCTGTCCTTCGAAGATCGTCAGCTTCTTCCAGCTTGCCGCCGCTGATTCGCTGACAGGATCGGCAGCGTTAAGTTTTGCTGCAAGGCACAGTAATACAATTCCTGGAATGTAGCGTGCGGTGATGGATGGGCGTAAATGGGCGAAGGCGGGAATGTTCATGTTGGAATCTTTAGACTTCTTAAAGCCGGGAACTTGTTCACATTGAGTCGAGTTTTCAGAGCGACAACGGAGCGTTTCCGAGCGGTAGCTCGAATGGTCTGAGGCACAGCCTTGTTAGAGTTTTACTGAAAATGATACGTGAATGTTGATCATAGCGACAACGGAGCGGCTCGGCGCCTTAAGCTGCCTACGTCTTCCCGCATTCCACGCCATTGGGGCAAGGGCAAAGCCTTGTTGGGCGGTGAGGTGAGAATCGTGCGGCAGGTCGTTATGCTGCGGCAGCGGATTGTCTTTCAATTTGTCGTTTATCGTAGCGACAAAGCCACCGACTTTTCTATTCACGATGAATCAGCGAGCGAGCACGATGTCATTTCAGTACAGTTTGAATTCCAGCACAATCAAACCCACGCCAATTCTGCACAAGATTGCTGTCGCCGCGAAGGCCGGCTATGCGGGAATTGAACTCTGGCATGACGACATCGACGCTTACATTGCAGCCGGCGGAGCGGTTGACGACATTCGTAAATGTGTGAAAGACAATGGGCTTCAGGTTCCGACCACAATTCACATGAAAGACTGGTTCCAGCCAGCGGGTGACGAACATACCGTTGCGATGGATATTGCCAAACGCAAACTTCAGCAGGCCGCTGCGGTTGGTGCGAAGTTTACGGTGGCTGGCCCGCCTCACGGGAAGGCTGATCGCGAACTTGGCAAGCGCCATTATCATGAGCTGCTGCAACTGGGTGCTCAGTTCGGCGTGCGTCCGGCGTTTGAGTATCTTGGGTTTGTGGAAGACATCAGGACAATCGACGACGCGATTGAAATCGTCGACGGCTGTGCTCACCCGAGCGCGTGCCTGGTGCTTGACCCGTTTCATTGTTACGTCGGTCAGGGGGGCGTTGAGTCGATCTCAAAGTTGTCGCCGGACCAGATTGCGATTTCTCACTTTAACGACGCTCCTGCCGATCCACCTGCACACACTCAACGAGACCCGGATCGAGTGATGCCGGGTGACGGTGCGATTGATCTGAAACGCTATTGTGATCTGTTGCGACAGGTAAAGTATTCCGGCTTTGTGTCGCTGGAATTGTTTCGCCCGCAGTTGTGGGAACTTGATCCGCTGGAAGTTGTCGTGCTGGGGCTGGAGAAAATGCGAGCCGCTGCCGAAGCCTGATTTCATGCCGTTGGTGTGTCAGCATGTCTGCTGTTGCTTGCGTTCGCTACTTTTCGCGAGTGAGCACGCATTTTTTTTCTATGGTGGTCGATCCGGAGAACCTGGCCAGCCCCCATGAATTGTCTTTGACTGGAATTCTTATGGTGACGGTAACTTTTGAAGCTGTGTCGAGAAAGTCAATCGTTACGTTGCGGGTGGCGCCGACGGCGTTCAGTAGATTTTGAGCTTTCTGTTTTGCGGCGGTTTCACTTGCTCCAGGTACAATCCCGGCTCTGGCTGCTTCGTATGCGGCATTTCCGGCCGTATGCCGCATCAGATTCAGGCAGGTGAGTTCCAGGCACCCGAAGAAGATCATGAAGATGATGGGGGCCACCAGCGCAAATTCAACCGTCAGCGCGCCAGATCTGGGCGTTGATTTATAAGATTGACGGACGTTTCTGCGTCTGGTGTTTTGCTGAATTCGGATCATTTGAGTACTTGTCAGTCGGTCAACACGACGGGAAGTGTTCTGGCTAGTTCGTAGAAGGCGGCTCTTAGTTCAGTGGAGTTTCGCGCCGAATAAAACTTACCTCCCGTGATGTCTGCGATGTTGACAAGGGTTGCTGTGTCCTGGCTTAGCATGCTAACCGTATGAATGACGATGCCCTGGTCACGAGCATCGCGGGCCGCTGCTTCCGGGTCACGTCCTGCATTCCAAACACCGTCCGTCAGCAGGATGATCACTTTGTTGGCAAGGCCGGAAGAGTTGCTGCCGGTCAGGATTTCAACGGACCGGTCGATGCCTGCAGACATGTTAGTGCCACCCATCATGGGGATTGTGTTTTTCTGGGCGACGCTTTGAGAGATTGACGTAGCGTTCTGATTCCAGTTGTCGCTTTCCCGGTTCGGCAGATTCACGTTTGTTTCTACCGCAGGATAGAAAGTGCTGGGAGCGATAGGCATCGTGTAGTCATTCCCCCACGTGACCAGAGCGGCTCGTGGTGGTTGTTCATACTGCCCGGCTTCATCCAGAAACAGATTCACTGCATTCGCAAGAACAGCCCAGCGGCTGTTTGTTGGATGCGGTGGCGACAGGTGGTTTCTCCACAACGATCCCCATGCCGTAAAGCTGGACAGGCGAGGATTGTTTGGCGGATATTCATAATCAACGCCCGACATGTCGAACAGCATTGATCCGGAACGGTCCAGGGCAAGGCACACTTCAACATCCAGTTGAGCTGCCGTAGCGGAACTGGATGTAGAGAAATTGTTGTGGCCGAGAGCATTTGCAAAGAATAGAGGCAACGACTTTGTTCGAGAAGTATCGCTGATATTGCCGTCGACCCTTACCGCATTTGACGGATTCGCACCTTCAACAAATTCCCAGCGTCCTGATGCTGCCAGTTCGACTCGCCCGAATTTTACGTCTCGGTTTCTAATGAGAAATGGCTGGCCGCCAACTGAGTTTCGCTGAGCATACTGTTTGGCGGCTGTAATCGCGTTGCTGCGACTTTCAGTACGTGCCAGTGCTTCGGCCGCAGCTTTGGCAGCAGCATCTGTAGATGCTCTCAGCTCCGTGCGGACCAGTTGCATATACGCCACGTCCACAGTTAATGCTGCCGTAACAATAAATACAAACAGCATGGCAACAATAAGAATTGCCGCTACGCCTTTCTGACGAATCAGCAACTCACTGGCTGACATGATCAGCTTCGGCCGGTTTTGAATGGCAATTTTTTTCACAGCCTTACCATCTCCACTTTTTTAGTCAGGTTTTTTCCCGAAAATACCCACAATGGCCCTAATGCTGCTGAACTGGCATCGATTGTCACAGTCACTGAAATTCGCGTGCCTCGAGCAGTATTGATATCAATGTTGCTGGGGGAAAACGTGACGTTGAATGATGTGATATCGCGTACCGCAAGTGCTTCTGCACATCGCACTGTGGCAAACTGATCTGTTCCGTTGGGGCTGGAAGCAGCCTTGGCCGCTTCGTAGGCGGCAATCGTGATCGACTGTTTCAGGAAGATGGCATTGGACGCTTCAATGGAGCCGAATACAAGAACAAGCAGCAGCGGAAGCGTTATGGCTGCCTCAACAGCAGCCGTTCCCGACCTGGATTCCGGTTTGCAAGTTCCTTTCTTCATGATGTCAGTCTATTTCAGGAATTGGACCTTGGCGTCAAAAAAAAACTTTCTGACTGCAACCTGACAATTTTGGGGTCAGCCATGTGAAGATTGCCCGGCTTGATATTCCGGGCAATCTGTTTCACATTGCAGCTTCAGGTTTCAAATGTCATGGTGACTGTCATGTCCTCCGTGCTGGACTATTCATCATCAATCAAAAGACGAGCGGGTGGCACCTGTCCGGCGAGTACCGCAAACGCGGCTTCCAGGTCGGCTTCCATTTCTTCATTTGATGCACCTGATGGAATATGCACGTATTCCCCACCAGACATCTGAGCGATCGCTGACATCAACACGGTGTCGGCTCCGTCACCCATGGAAATCGTATGTACCACATAGCCCGCGTCGAACGCTTCTTTGGCTCGAACAAAGGAATGCAGTGCAGCGCGCCAGTTACCATCGCTGTTACCGCCACTTGTGTAACCGCTATCGATAATTACATCCGCCGTACCGTCTCCATCGAAGTCGGTGATTTCATTCCAGTTCCATCCCGAAGGCAGGTTTGAGCTGCTGTAGCCGCTTGGGTACTGGTTTGATTGACCGTCGGTCATCAGCAGTACGGCCTTTTGAGCACCGTATCGGCCCTGATCGTCCAGCAGTTCTTTGGCATCTTCCAGGCCGTAGCCGATACCTGTTGAACTGTTATAGTGACCCGGCTGTTTGTGGCGTTGGATGGTGTTGATTTTCATGACGTCCGTTGTCAGATGCTTGCCAGCAAGGTCAACTGTTTCGTCAGCACCGTCATCCCACAGCCCGGTTTCAATTCGGGAGTTGGTGGCATAGGTAACCAGTCCCAGCTGGTCGCCGTATCCCAGGTTATCCAGGAACGTTGCCAGTTTTGTGACGCCTTCTTTCATTGCGTGGTGAGGGTAAATCGGAGCTCGCCACAGGTCTTCTGAATCCCTGTTGGACAGGCGGGAAACGGTCAGGTAGTGCATCAGAGTTCGGTAACCATATTTCTTCTGGTATCCGAAACTGCTGAGACTGTTGCCTTTGACGTAGTTGATGTAGCCTTCCCACAGTGATTTACTTTCGCTTTCCGAAGGCTTGCCCTTGCGCATTCCTGAAGAATTTTTGCCTTCCTGAGGGAATGGAACATAGCTGCCACTGCTTGATCCGCCTGACGACGAGCTTCCAGCACCCGGATAGTCGGCTGTCAGGCCATAGTAGTAATAGGTGCTGCCTCCGCTGTTGCGAAACAGGTAGCCGTTGTAGCTTCCGCTGGTGAAGACCAGCCAGTTGTAGCCATAGCCGGAACCAATGCGATAGCCGCCGTAGCTCATGGAGCCTGAGCTCCAGCCGTCATAGTAGTTACCGCTGCTGGAAGAACTGCCTGAACCTGACCCAGGTCCACCGTCGTCCAGGTGCAGTGCTTCGAAAATTGTCTGAGTGTCGCTGCTGCTGATATAGGTTCCTGCGTAGGAGTCGATATCACCGAAGCCTGTGCTTGGAAACTTCTCCGTTGTCTGTTCATCGCTGTAAGTTGCCCCTGAATCGACGAGCGCGTCCCAGATGTTGTCCAGGCCGGTTTCGATGGCTGCCAGGCCGATTCGGTTTTTGGTGTCTGTTCGGAATTGGCTGTCAAAAGCCATGGAGCCCGAATAGTCAAGTACGGCAACGATGTCGCGAGATTCAATAAATGCCACGGCGCTGGTTTGAAGTGCGTGTGCTCGAGTACCAGTGACGGGGGCGAAGATCAGGGGAAGTTTTGCGTCAGGCTTGGTTGAATCGCTGTTCGTCTTGCGAATGCTTACTTTAACCATGTTGTAGGGAGCTGATCCCCAGGTTTCTGTAAAGGAAACTCCATCTTCCGCCAGTAATCGGTGGCCCAGTTCAACGTCAGTGCTGGGGGCAATGTAGAATCCGTTCATTTCGCAAATGTTCTTTGCCATTGTGCGTGCAGCAGCTGCTGCAATTGCCTGTACGGCCTGAACGTTGGTTTCGCCCTGTTCACCCGCTTCTCTGATGCCAACCACAATTTCCTGAGCCGCCGCTAAAGCTGCAGCATCAGCGGATGACTGCATGCGAGTCTGCGTGACAGTGATCATTCCCAGGTCGACTGACATTCCTACAAATGTCATTGCCGCCATCAGGCTTACGATCGCCAGAACGAAGAAGATTCCCTTTCGGCAGCGCTGGCGCAAACCGCTGATGGAACCTATAAGATCTAACCGTTTCATCGATACCCCCCCAGGTAAACATTAAACCGTAACTTTTCGATAGCACCCGGCATGATGTTGGGTGATATTTTGATTTGACTATTGTGAAAGACCGCCCGCCATTCCGGCTCGCATAACCAACGAAGCGGAAACTGACTTTCCGCCCATGTATCTGACTGGAAACAGGCTGATCGACGAGTACGGAAGCTCCAGCTTGATCTTTACCATTTTAAGCTCGTTGGCTTCGTCGGAAATATCGAAGGCCTGTCCCGCGCTGCCTCCGTCTGCATGAATGATTGAAACCACCAGGTCGTTGCCCGGTAGCCCGGAAGCTGTTACGAAATTTCTCAGGTCGCGTTCCAGCTTGGCATTTGGTGTGTCGCCTTCGCCAACGATTTCAGACCATCGCATGTTTGTTATCCGGCCCGCTTCACGAACCGACGACTGCATAATCGTGCTGGCTCGCAGTGCCGTGCCCATTTCAATAGTGCCCAGAACCAGAATCAGCATCATTGGCAGAACCACGGCAGCTTCAACGGCCGCTACGCCTTTTCGGTTTTGCGTGGCACTGACATATTTATTTTGGATGTTTGATTTCATCGTGATGCCTATTCCTTTCTCATCACACACTGACCATACAGGTTCAGGCTGGTCACCCAGCGAGGCCCCAGAATTCCAACTTTGGAATAGGGCACCTGTACGCGGACAATGAACAGTGAATGAGAATTCAGCGTGCTGACTTCGACATCCGGCAGTGAGTCGTAATCGATTGACGTTGGGTCGATTGTCGCATCATCAAAGGCACTGGCGTCTTTGACCCAGATTTTTATGTCAGCGTGATCGGCGTTGACGGCAGATCCAAGAATGTCCTTGGCGATTTGCTTGACGTCGGCGCTGGTTTTGTCTTCGCCGACCCCGGCACGGGCAGCTCGTCGAGCGGCTGAGTTCATCGTGTGAATGGTCATAAAGCAGTGACCAAACTCAATGAACCCAAACAAAAACGTGAAGAACACTGGCAGAACCACTGCGGTCTCAACCAGTGTTGTGCCACGTCGTTTGTTGCCGGAGCGGTTTCTTGTGAAAAGTTTCATGGCGATATCAATTTGTTTTGAATCGTTCTGGCAGTCAACGGTCTGGTCCAACGTGGGACGTAGACGGCTGCCAACGTATGAAACATAGGGTGGGGAATTCATCTTGCTGCCAAATCACTCAGCTTCCACGCAGAATGGGCTTTTCCAGTGGCGTTGCGGAAACGAGGTGTGTTGCCGAAACGCAACATGGGGGTTTTGACTGCCCAGGCGGCAGCATGGTTGTTGAGTTACGGCAACATGACGTTTCAATTCCCCCGCAAACGGCCCCGTTTCAGCGTGAATAGAAGGGGCATAAATGTTAGGCCTGTGACGGTTCTGCTTTTTGCAACGAAGTCACTGGTTGTACGAAATTGAGGCAGATTTATTCTGCACCGTTGCGAGTAGTTCCAGGTTAAATACGCCAGGCAACACTTGCATTAGCCGACGCGTCCGCTCAGCAATATTTGGGCGCCGCGGACTGAACGGCGATCGTGGCGGAAATGGAGTGGCCGTTTTATCGGCCAATGGATTGCATGCACCATCGTCTGCCTGGTTTGGCGACGAGCAGAGGTCGGTCTTTCGTTTGGCAGCGTTGCGTTTCGTTTCGCATGTTGCGTTCGTCAGCGTTGCTCAATGTTTTGAGCAACTTTGCTTTCGCAGTCGACGAAATTGGTCGCCTTTTGCTCTGCGAAAGTGTGGCTGATTATTTGTCAGTTGCAGTTTTGCCGATGCAGTACAGTTTCCTGTTCGACCGAGTAAGCAGCCGGTCGCCGACAATGGCGGGGGTCGCGTTGAACAAGCTGTCATCATTTGCGATGATATTGTGTGCCAGTTGTTTATATTCGGGGCCAATCGCTACGGCAAAGATTCCGTTTTCGCGAGTCGTCAGGTACATTCGATCGCCCGCCAGGACCGTTGATGCATACACACGTTCTTTGGTGTCCATCCGTTGCTGGTAAACTGTTTTTCCTGTGGATGCGTCCATGCAGTTCGCAATTCCACGGTCGCTGGCCCAATACAGTTTCCCTTCGTGGTAGACGGGTGACGTTACGTTTGCGCCAACGTTGGCTTCCCATAGTTTGTGAGTCTTTGTGACGTCGCCGCTGCCACCCAGTCGGATTGCCATCGCCTGATTCTTGCGGCCTCCCAACACATAGGCAATACCATCATTGGCCACCACGCACGGCACAACATAGTCCTGAATGCCGACGCAGTGCCACAGCTCTTTGCCAGTCAAAGGATCAAGTCCTCGAAGGTGCTCCTTATAACTCACGATCAATTCGTCGCGTCCATCTGCAGAAGTGCTGACCAAAGGCGTTGTCCAGCTTTTTTGTACGTCCTCCAATCGCCAAACTTCTTTTCCAGTCTGGCGATTGAAGGCGAACACGGTATCGGATTCGATACTGGCATTCACGATGACCAGGTTCTGGTACAAAATCGGCGACGCGGCAGAACCGAATCCCGCGGTGTTGCTTCCCGTATCAGCCTGCCAAAGTTTGTTGCCTTCGTGATCAAACGCGACAACGCCGGAAACTCCAAAATAGGAGTACACTCCAGCTTCATCGCAGACGCAGCTACCTGACGCATAACCATGATCAGTGACTCTCCTGCTGGCCGCTTGTTCGTCGGGAGAAGCTTCGATGACTCCATCCCACAACTGCTTGCCGCTTGTCAGGTCGAAGCAAAGCACATGCAGTTTCAAGTCGGCTCGATTTCCCGGCTGATCCTGATCGATGCCGTAGCCTGTGAACGACGTCAGATAAACTCGGTCTGCGTAGACGATTGGGCTGGAAGCTCCGTTTCCGGGGATTTCTGTCGCCCACAACATGTTCTGCGATTCGTTCCATTCCAATGGCACGTCGGCAGACGGATCTGAAGCATTTCCGTCGTCGCCCCGAAATCTCGGCCAGTCGGCCGCGTGTACGAATCCAAGTGATCCGACGAGCAGAAAAATCGTTGGTCGAAACATTGGTCGTCGCCTGCGGGGAATTCTACGGAATGGATTTTTAGAAAGTACAATGCGTCCCAGGTGCTGAATACTGAGGCTCTATTTCTTTGCCGGCTCTGCTGGCTGCTTTGTTTTTTCGAACGTGCCAAACATGTGTCCGCCTTTGTCGCCATGTTGCCAGGTGCCCGCATATCGATTTTCATAAAAAATGACTCGCGCGGAAAACTGGCTGCCCATGCCTGGAATGGTAGCATCCGTCATCGTCACCATGGGCGTGTCTCCCGCCCATTCAATTGGCAGAGTTACGGGGACTCGAGCATCGGTCTTGCCGTATTTGATGCGACACATAATGGTCCACAAGTTTCCGGTCACCTTTGTAACGCCTTCAATTTCGTAGCGTTCTGGTTTTGGCGTTTCATTCATTTTCTCGTCAATCGTGAATGATCCTGTCAATGTTGTATTGGACAACATGGCGACGAATGCGTCTTCACGTTTTTGTTGAGCATCAGCGTTTGATGATGCGTCGTCTGACGTTTGGCCGAAGCTGACAGCAGTGACGTTTGCCAGTAGTAAAGCGGCAAAAACAGTAAGTCCACGAGCTATAGTCATTGAGATTGTCCTTTGTAAAAGCAGTTTTGCAGTGCCTGTGATTTTAGAGTCTTATCCAACCTGATGCCCGCCTGTTCGATACATCATTTGCAAATTCCGTGCGGTCGCGCACATCTCTGTCAGGGCTGCTCAAAAAGGGGGGCTTGCCATTGCAGCCAGCTTGTTGTGATAGAGCCAACGTTTTTTGGTGCAAACGGCTGCAAATCGGTTCTGTTTGTATGACCAGGTCCAAACTGCCGCGTCAGCCAGCCTTGCCACGATTCCGTTGCCGGGTGTTCGGCACGCTGACTGGACTGTTGGATTGTGGGCAGCTGTTTGCTGGGGAATACAGAATTCGTCTCTGAAACACACTGGGTTTCGGTCGTGCCTCGCGAAATATACTGGATCTGTCCGACGGGCGATTCACCAAACAGGTCGATGTTCCTACAATTATATTCCGTTCCGTCGATTGGCGATGGCTGCAGGTCAATTGATAGGCACCTGTTTGCGATGATCCTCTTTGAAAATCCAATCACCTGAACGACGATTCTTTCGCAGGTAACACAATCGTGTTGCGAAAGCTTCGTGTTGTCAGGCAGCGACTTAAGACTCAAATAGAAACGTGCGAGCATTGTTTAATCGCTTCTTCAAATATTGCACCGGTCAGTCAGCCCGTTCGACTTCATCGGTGATTTCACGGTTTGGGTCACAGGCGTTGAATTCACGTGAAGTCATTGTCAAACGCTGGCAGTTGCTGCTTTTTTGTTTGCTTATTACGTGCTGGACCGTGCCCGCATTTGCCGCTCCTCAGGCGCCGCCGGATAATGTCGAAGTGGCCAACAAGTCCGCTGAAAGCAGCCTGAGTCTTCGCAACATGCTGAAAGCTGGCGGAGCTGTTGGATATTTGATCGTCGTATTAAGCTTGTTTATGGTGGCGTTGATCGCTGACCACATCATGAATATTCGCAGATCCACGCTGATGCCTCCCGGGTTGGCTGAAGAAGTTCATCAGTGTCTGGCGAATAGAGACATTGAAGGCGCCAGGAAAAAATGCCTTGAGCATCCCGGGTTCTTAAGTCGCCTTTTGCATTCGGGCCTGGATGAAACGGGAGTAAGCTATGCGGCGGTTGAAAAAGCGATGGAAGACGCCGCAGTTGAACAGTCAGCTCGGCTGTTTCGCCGGATTGAATATCTGTCTGTGATTGGAACCATTGCACCTATGCTGGGGCTGATGGGAACCGTTTGGGGTATGATTCAGGCGTTTCTGGAATTCGAACAGAAAGCAAATCCCCAGGTGTCGGAACTGGCTCCCGGAATTTACCGAGCACTTATTACAACGCTGTTAGGTCTTGGTGTAGCGGTGCCGTCATTGAGTGCCTTTGCGATTTTTCGCAATCGCATTGATGAACTTGCCGCCGAATCGACCTTGCTGGCCGAACACGTCTTTGCCGACTATCGACGAGCCCTGCAGGTGCGACGCAAAACTTCACCGCGTTCGGTTCAGGATTAGCGCGTGATTGCCTGACAGACGCCTGTTGTCCCTGGGGCTGAACGCAAAATGAGGCTGAACGCCAAAGTGGTGCTTCAACGCAGCATGTGATCGCAAGCCAGGCCGGTGCTTAAGTGCGATTTAGTCCTCAGGCGAATGCACTTTTTTGCCGGGGTTATACCAGTCTTACAAGCACAGGTTTTGTGTACTGGACGATTTCCCGGGGCGGTTCGAATTCCTTATTTTGCCAGCATTGCCACGTCATTTGACCTCGCTACGTCAGCGCAGTTGAATCAAAGGCATCGATTCAAAACATTCATCCGTTGAGCCGGCTGATTCGGTTCCATTGCCGAGCAAAACGTTCTTTGGATCGTCACATATTTTTGTGGACACGATTGAGTGAGGTTCTACAAAGAACCGTCGGAAGAAACTTCTGTTCCGCAAACTGCCAAGCAAGGGCCTGACCCTTGAACCAAATTCGAGCCATCGCTCGATGACGCCTCCACATTGCTCAGATGCCTGTGAGACACTGCGCACACCTCTGAGTGCATCTTTAAACCCCGAATGAATTGAGAAGAGACTATGAAAAAATTTGTAACAATGGCAACCATCGCACTGCTGGCTTCACAGGTGCAAGCCGGTGGCAAATGCAGACAGTCCACAACCGCCTGCAAAACAAATCATGTGACGTATGTAACGACAGCAGTTGTTCACCCCGCTGCTCCGGTTCATGCCGTTGTAGCTGCCAAGTCAGACATCGTGGACACGGCTGTTGCCGCTGGTTCATTCAACACATTGGTTGCTGCCGTCAAAGCTGCCGGTCTGGTTGACACACTGAAGGGAGCCGGTCCTTTCACAGTATTTGCTCCAACAGACGCGGCCTTTGCAAAGTTGCCAGCAGGTACTGTTGAAACATTGCTGAAGCCCGAAAACAAGGCATTGCTGCAATCCATTTTGACCTATCACGTTGTATCAGGCAAAGTGATGGCCGCAGACGTTGTCAAACTAACGGGAGCGACCACTGTTCAGGGGCAGAAAGTGGATATCGCAGTCACTGACGGCAAGGTGACCGTTGATGGTGCAACCGTAGTGAAGACAGACATTGAAACATCAAACGGTGTGATTCACGTGATCGACAGCGTAATCATGCCAGCTGACAAAGACATTGTGGATACAGCAGTTGGCGCTGGTTCGTTCAAAACATTGGTCGCCGCTGTTCAGGCTGCAGGTCTGGTAGACACTCTGAAAGGTGAAGGTCCATTCACCGTGTTCGCGCCAACGGACGAAGCGTTCTCCAAGCTACCTGCCGGAACAGTTGAATCGCTGCTAAAGCCGGAAAACAAAGATAAGTTGATTGCAATTCTCACTTACCACGTCGTCGCGGGCAAAGTCATGGCTGCAGACGTTGTGAAACTGTCGTCTGCCAAAACTGTGAATGGCAAAGCCGCCACTATTAAAGTGTCAGACGCTGGCGTAATGGTCGATGGAGCCAAAGTGGTTGCCACAGACATTGAAACCAGCAACGGTGTTATCCACGTCATTGACAGTGTAATTCTGCCATAATCAAATCAGGCGGAAAGCAATGATTCAGGGCGATCGGTTTGATTCCGATCGCCTTTTTTTTCGTCAACTCCAAAGTGACCGTGCAGGCGTCCGCAAGTCAGTAGCTGAATGCGTTGTCGCATGAAATACGTGGCGTACAAGTCTTCACATCGCTGCCGATTTTACAACAGGCTGTAACACTCGCAGCTGAATGATAGAAAGTTTTGAATCAATGACTGTTGCACTTCCCGAAACCATGACTGATGATCCAGACACGGATTACCCGTGCATCAGCAAGCCTGCTTCATCTTCGAAGATTTCTGCTGTTGGTTCTTCTGTGGATCTAAAGGCCATTGAAGGTGCGGTCCGCACGATTCTGACTGCGGTCGGTGAAGACGCTGATCGAGATGGACTGCTGGAGACTCCGCGCCGCGTGGCGAAAATGTACGCTGAAATGTTTTGCGGACTGCAGCTTGATCCCGGCCGTCATTTGGAAGTAACGTTTCAGGAAGACTACGATGAAATCGTGCTTGTGAAAGACATCGAATTCACAAGCATGTGCGAACACCATCTGCTTCCGTTTCGAGGCGTTGCTCACGTGGCCTACATTCCCAATGGGCGAGTCACAGGGCTTAGCAAGTTAGCTCGCGTTGTTGAGGAAGTTTCTCGTCGCCCGCAAGTGCAGGAACGAATGACTCAAACGATCGCGGATTTAATGGAAGAACGCCTTGGCAGTAGTGCGGTTGCCGTTGTTTTGAAGGCGGAGCATACTTGTATGTCCATTCGTGGCATCCGCAAGCCTGGCAGTATGACGGTAACAAGCTCAATGCGAGGAGCGTTTCGATCAGATCCGGCCAGCCGAGCAGAAGTGATTTCACTAATGAATCAAAGCTGATCGCAAGGTTGAAATTTGCCCTGACCACTCATGCTGCCATCGCAACATTCTGAAAGACAGATGAAGTTTGAATCTGGTCCTTCGGGCGTTTGGTAATAGAGGCCGCTTTCGCCGTATTGCAGCGTCGTTGGCTTCAATCCAGGAAACAATGTTCGTTAAGTGCAGGGCGCTGCTTTTGTGCCTGAGATTTCATGGAGAAGCTGATGATTATTCAGAAACAGTATAAGTTCTATGCCGCACATCGGAATGAAACGCTTCAGGATAAGTGCAGTAACCTGCACGGGCATCGATATGGTGTGTGCTGCTATTTTGAAGTCGAACGCGACGGCGAAATCAGCACGCTGTTTGGAGATTTCGATTCACGGATCGAGCCCTGGCTGAAGGAAAACTACGATCACGGGATGCTCGTCAATAAGCATGATTCGTTGTATGAAACTTTGCAGTTGCACGCTGAAAGAACTGGTGAAAAATTCCGGTTAAATGTTTTTGAGAGACCGACAAGTGTCGAAAACCTGTGTCACAAACTGTTTACCGAAATTACTCAAATGGGTTTCCGAATGAGCTGCCTTGAGGTTCGCGAAACAGATTCTTCCGTTGTTCGCTATACTCGAGAAGACTGGGTGGCGGACAATCGCTGCTTCGGGAAACAGGTTCCACTACCGGTGAAACTTTCATAGCTGGAATCGAAACGGTCGAAAGCGAATAACCACGGTGGGAACAACCGAGTGAGTACCATGCAAACCAGGACGTATCGGATCGTGGCACTACTTTGCTGTGCGGCGGCCTTCTTGCTGCTATTCGCGTTTACTGTCAGAGCGTCGATGACACGAGGTGTGCTGGACAATGAATTTTTGATGTCGGATGTATGGTTTCAGGTAACGCTGATCGACACGTATCTTGGGTTCCTGTTTGCCTTTGCCTGGGTTGCGTGGAAAGAACGGACAACATGGCTTAGGTTGCTGTGGTTCGTGCTCATTATGGTGTTTGGCAACATGGCGGTCGCTATTTATGTGATTATACAGATCGTACGACTGCCCGCCGATGCTGATGTCTCCGATTTGCTACTGCGGCGATCTCGCTCGTAAACGGCATTTAGAGGTCTACATCGGGATTTCGAGCTACCTTCCAGCGGCTTACGTCAACTAAGAATCGCTCGCCCTGATTTAAGAGATCCCTTACGCACGTTGGGAGTTGCTTTTTGGCGCGTTTACGTCTGGTTCTCATGGCTTGATAAGCTGGCGTTGCAAACGGGCCGTTTTTCTTCGTTCGTGGCTGCAGAGTGTGCAAATTGGATTAAGGAATCGTGTCGTTACTTGACTCTTGTGTTCTACTGCAGATGCTACGCTGACGTAGCCCACCTCAAATCCCCTGCAGTTCAAGAAACCCCAAGATGTCGAATTCTGTTGTACGCCAGATTGTATTATTGATCGTTGTTGGAACCACGGCCTGCAGTGCAAGGACTTCTTTCGGGCAGGTTCCAGATACGGTCGCTAACCTGCAGGTTCAGGCGGTTCAGCAGAATCAATCCAACTGGGGTTATTGGGGGCCCAATCCAGACGTGTATTCCAGCTGGAAGACTCACAGCAACCGGCTGATTCCCGTTTACACTTTCGGAATTGGGCTGGATGCTGTGAAGGGCGAAAACAGCGTCTATCGCAATGAAGTGGCAATTAAAAAACTTTACGGCGAAGTGCCTGAGCAGACTTTGAATCCGCAGGCCGAGTACTTTGATCAAACAGACATTTACCGACTTCAGCAATCAGCGGTCGCCGCTGGTAAGAAGCGAGTAATCCTGTTTGTATTTGATGGCATGGACTGGCAAACGACTCGTGCTGCAGCGATTAGTCGAGCCGGTGCTGTCAGCTATGATTCCGGTCGTGGCAAGGGGCTTGCCTTCATCGATTATCGAGGAGTGGAAACGGACTTTGGTTATTTTGTAACCAGTCCTCACAATGAAGGAACGTCCGTCAATGTTGACAAGCAAACTGTGACGAATGCTGGAGGAAAGCTTCGTGGTGGATACGCCCCCAAACTTTGCGGTAGCGCTCCCTGGGATGCAATCACTGACGCAGACTACCCCATTGGCAAAGGCAAAACACTAAAACACGCCTACACAGATTCTGCATCGTCGGCCACATCACTCACATCTGGAATCAAGACGTACAACAACGCGATTAACGTCGATGCTACGGGGGCCGGTGTGTTACCGATTGCTCGTTCACTGCAGGAACAGGGGTTCGCGATTGGTGTTGTTTCCAGTGTTCCTATCAGTCACGCAACTCCAGCTTGTGCCTATGCGAACAATGTCCACAGAAGCGACTATCAGGATATCACTCGCGATATGGTCGGGTTGCCGTCAGTGTTTAACGTGGCTGGTCTGCCTGGAGTTGACGTGTTGATTGGTGCAGGCTGGGGTGAGGAGAAGGAAAAAGATGCGGCACAGGGGGACAATTTTGTAGCCGGCAACAAGTACATGACTGCTGAAGACCTGTCGACCATCGACGTTAATGCTGGCGGTAAATACGTCGTTGCACAGCGGACGAACGGTGTTTCCGGATTGCAGGTATTGAATAACGGCGTGAAAGAGGCCATTAAAAAGGGCCACAAGCTGTTTGGTTATTTTGGCGTTGGTGCAGGGCATCTGCCGTTTCAAACGGCGAATGGTGACTATCAGCCCGTCATCAGCTTCGGAACTCCCAAGCCGGAAAAGGCGGAGGTTTACAGCCAGGCCGACCTGGAAGAGAACGTAAAGCTGAAAGATATGGCGCTTGCAGCGGTTGAGGTTTTGAATTCTCGTTCTGAAAATTGGTGGCTGATGATTGAAGCTGGCGATGTCGACTGGGCGAATCATTCAAACAACATCGACAATTCGATCGGCGCCGTTCTTAGCGGAGACGATGCCTTTGCCAGTGTCGTTTCGTGGATCGAACAGAACGGTGGATGGCAGGATACCGCATTGATTCTTACTGCGGACCACGGACACTATCTGAACCTTAAGAAGCCTGAAGCGTTAATTGCCCCAAAGTCTGCTGCTGCTGAATAAAGAACAGCCAACAGGTGGTTTGAACACTCCAAACTGAAGTGGACTCGAATCCTGTAGTTGCGGCCATTCAGGTTTGGTTGAATGGAAAAAAACGCCACGTCATTGACGTGGCGTTTTCTGTTGTGGACTTGTTTGTTTCACCGGTTGGTGACCAACAAGGTTACGTGCCGTTTGAAGGTGGGCTGCGGATTACTTGAACTGGCAACCTGCAGTTTTACTTTAGTAGCCTTGTCCGGTTGTGTGGTAGCGAGTGCCGCCGACTTCAACATCGACATGGTCTCCATGTCGGAAGGCGACCGGTTGCTGGCTGCTGCCGTAAGTTCCGGTGTTGTAGCTTCCGGTGCTGTACCCGGAACGACTTCCGTAGTTGTCGTAACCGTAGTTGAAGTTTGTTCGGTAATTGTTGTAGTTGGGATTAAACTGCGAGTTCAGGCCGTTGTTGTGGCTTAAGCCGAGTGATACCAGTGGCCGCTGGTTTGAGCTGCCCGGATATCCTGAGTAGGCACCAAACGCACCTTGATACGTTGTCTGTAGACGATTGTTGTAATTGCCGGACAGGTTGTAATTGTTGCCATTCGTGCCGTACCCATATCGCCCACTATTCCCGCTTGCGCCGTAGCTGGTGTTAAAATTGTTGTTGTAGCGGCTTGTGTTGCCATAGCCCGGATGGCTTTGCCCGTTCCGACACTGTGCCGTTGCATTTTGCGTTGTCAGGGCACTTGCTGCGACGATTGCAAATGCGAACAGGCCAAGGCTCTGGAAACGGCGTGAGCTCTTTGATGATGTCGTATTCATTTCGACTACCCTTTCTTTGGGTTTGAATTGTTATGTTTCAAAACTTCACTGATAAAGGTAGAAAGCGAAACCCGTGCCGTAGTCTTTTTGTGTGCGTAAGTTGTTTTATGTAATGGGTTTGTGTGAATGTTGGTCTCTGCGAGTCCCTGTCTTTTAGACATCGAGTTGATGTCGTGGAAGTTCATGTTGATGTCAGTTTGGTGAACGCGATCGTCATTTCGGCGACAGTTAAGTGACTAGTCGACAGCTGTAACAAGTCTCAGGGCCCTGCGAAACGCTTTCCATGTTTAGTGACCTGTTGCAACTGAGGCGTTTCGGCCGTTGAATGCAGCACCCACCATAAGTTGGGATCTGGTCATTCGCAAAACCTGCGATGCGGTGCTTAACGCTAATCTGGCGGGATGGGTGCTTTGCGTGCGTCAAACGGAATGCACATTCGGGCACGTCAATTGCGTTGGTCATGAAGCCGTTGCAGAGAAATCAGCAACAGCCAGCACAGAAACAGTCTGAAGATTAACCGGCCAACTTGCCGTAGCCCTCTTGACGCAAGCGTGTCAGGATGTGACCCTTAGTTGATTAGACGGAAGTGCATGGAGCGTTTGGTGTGTCGGCAGGCAAGTGGCTTGTCGCGGCAAGTTCGCCCTGTGTGACGAAAAGTCAGCAGACTTTTTTGATCAGTTGAGTTGAAGAAAAGTGGTAACCGTTTCGGCGATGATCGCACCTCCTGGGTGGCACCACTTTTGCATACAATGGATTTGTAAGCTTCGTCGATCACTTCAGGCACAAGGAGGAACGTAAATGCATTTTGACAAATGGAGCGCGCGTAACGAGAAGTTGAACGCCTTTTCAAAGACGATGTTGTCGGGCACACGCGAATTGGTGCGAGATTTGAAAATCGACGTGGTAGAAAGCGGAGACGTTTTGATCCGCGGCGTTGCACTCAGCTATTATGGCCTGCAGCTTGCCATTCAGGTGTCAAAGAAATTTCGAGAACAGCATCCAGAGTTTCCTGAAATCCAGTTGCTGCTGAGCCTGAAAGGAAAGTCGCTGAAGCCGTTCCAGTTGACTGGTTCCGGTGCCACCAGCCCCAGTCGAAGAGTGCTTCGATCTGGAATGAAGCGTCCCTTACCGATGCAGCCTGCTGGATCGTAGATCCAGCAGTGCACGCGATCGGTTGGTGTGACGGCAGTTCCTGTCTGCGATGGGAAAATTGTCAGGCCATCGACTTAGTGCCGGAAGTGGCGACGTCCTGTGAAGATCATTGCCATACCGTACTCGTTGCAAGCGGCGATAACTTCGTCGTCGTTTCTTGACCCGCCAGGCTGAATTACGGCCTTAATGCCGGCTTTGGCAGCTTCGTCGATGCCGTCGCGGAATGGGAAGAAGGCGTCACTCGCGACGACTCCACCCTGACTGCGTTCGCCGGATTTCATGGCTGCGATAAACGAACTGTCCAGACGGCTCATCTGCCCTGCTCCAGCCCCCAACAACATGCCTCCCTTGGCAAACACAATTGCATTGGACTTGACGTGCCGGCAAACTCGCCAAGCAAAACGAAGATCTGTCAGTTCTGCATCCGTCGGCTGGCGTTCCGTAACAACTTTCCAATCGTCTTCCGGTTGAGGCAGGTCGTCACGATCCTGAACCAGCAGACCACCGGAAACGCGACGATATTCGGCAGCTCCCTTGCCTTCGTCGCTGAATTCAACTTCCATCAGCCGAACGTTGTTCTTCCACTTTGGTTTGGTGGTCAAAATCTGCAGAGCTTCCGCGTCGTACCCGGGAGCGATGATTGCTTCAATAAAGCGGCCCGGTTCGCAAAGTCGATCAGCCGTCGCGGCATCGACAATTTTGTTAAGCCCGATAATGGAGCCAAACGCGCTGACGGGGTCTCCGGCATGAGCATTTTCAAACGCTTCAGCCAGTGTGTTGCCAATCGCACATCCGCACGGATTACTGTGCTTAATGACACACGCGGCCGGTTGATCGAATTCCGCTACGATCAGTTTTGCGGAATCCAGATCCATCAGGTTGTTGTAAGAAAGTTCTTTTCCGTTAAGTTGTTTTGCATGAGCGACAGACGTTTTGGGAGCATCGTCTTCGACATAAAACGCGGCCTTCTGGTGTGGATTTTCGCCGTAACGCAATGAATCTTTCAGCGTGAACGACAGATTCAAGCGTTGTCCCCAGGCGGCATCGGCTTCTGGTGTGTCGGACGTGATCTTCGCCATGTAGTCAGCGATCGCTCGATCGTAGCTGGCCGTGGTTTCAAAAGCCGCAGCCGCAAGTTTTCGGCGGAAGGTATCATCAATTGTTCCTGAAGCTACCTGAGCGAGGACTTCAGGATATTGTTCGGGTGATGTCACGATGGCAACGTGAGCGTGGTTTTTGGCGGCAGAACGAACCATAGACGGGCCGCCGATGTCGATCTGTTCAATCGCTTCCGGGATGCTTACGTCTGGCTTGGCGATGGTTTCTTCAAACGGGTACAGATTCACAACCACCAGTTGAAACGGAATAATACCGTGTTCGGCAATAGCGGCCGCATCTGAAGCCAAAGTTGGTCGGCCCAGGATGGCTCCATGCACTTTGGGGTGCAGAGTCTTCACTCGACCATCCATGATTTCCGGGAACTCTGTGTAAGTCGTGACATCAATGACTGGGATGCCGGCGTTTTCCAGAAAGCGACGAGTTCCACCGGTAGAAAGGATTTCAAAGCCCAGCTCAACCAGCCCCTTCACAAACGTGTCGAGTCCCTGTTTGTCGCTAACACTTACCAACGCTCGCCTGGGCACTGAAGAATTCATGAACTTCGTTTCCGAGATAAATTGAAACACGGCCGCTTGCTGACGTGTTTCAGTTGTGTTGTGGCTGCAAGAACGCATTCTGGAATGATTGTGGAGCGGTTTCGATCAGTCTTAGCTGTTGACGAAGAACTGCACCACAAACAGGTAGCTTGCTTTGAGCCGAATCTAGCCACGAAGTTTGGCAACTTCAAGCCATGAGTTGGTTGTCCTGAAACGTCTGGCAAATACACGAATTCAGGCCCGAATAGCTTGCCGGAAGCTGAGAATCAGTCGTCAGTTTTGAGACACTTGGGTGCCCGCACGTCGCGCCGGCCGAACGGCCAGTCTGCCTCAGCCAGAAGGTAACTCTGTCGAGTGATACGGCAAATTCCGGCCACAGACTTGGTTTGGACGACGCTGTCCCCTAACAAGGGCTTCGCCCTTGACCCGGTGGCGTGGTTAGCCGGAAGACGTCGGACATTCGAGCCGCCGAGATGCTCCGTTGTCGCCACGACCAACATGATCGCACCGTGCGCGCTTCATTTTCAGTAAGACTCTAAATAAACTGTACCCTTTGCCCGAGCGTCATCCGGAATGTCGCCCGGAAACGCTTCATCGCTGATAAGGCCTCTTATGTCTGCTGCTCTCCCCGAAGTTGATCCTGCAATTCTGGCTACCTTGCACAGTCCGTCACTGTTGGTGTTTGCCGATCGAGTTCGCATCAACATCGACCGCATGATCGCCACCGCTGGCAGCGTGCAACGACTTAGGCCACACTGCAAGACTCACAAAATGGCGGAAGTTGTGCGGTTGCTGCTGGAAAAGGGAATTCTAAAGCATAAAGCAGCGACGATCGCAGAAGTTGAAATGCTTGCGGATGTCGGCGTGTTGGATGTCGTGTTGGCATACAACCCGGTTGGCCCCAACATTGGGCGAGTCGTCGCGCTTGTGCAAAAGTTTCCCACACTTCGATTGGCTGTGACGACAGACCACGCGGTCCCGTTGCGTCAGTTATCAGAGGCGTGTGCTTCGGCCGGCGTGAAAGTTGGTGTGATGCTGGATTTGGATGTGGGGCAGCATCGTACGGGAGTTGATCCGGCCAGCGAACTTGCCGTTGGTATTTATCAGCTTATTCACGAATTGCCTGGAATTTTTCCCGCAGGATTTCACGTTTACGATGGGCATCAACATCAGGAATCTCTGGCGGAAAGGACTTCCGCCGTTATGGAAGTCTGGCCCTTCGTTCTGCAATTGAAGCGGGCCGTGGAAGCAAAAGGAATGCAGGTTCCTGAATTGCTGTGCGGCGGTTCTCCTACGTTTCCGATCTATGCGGCTATTGACGAAGCATCAATTGCGCTAAGTCCCGGCACCAGTGTTTTTCACGACTCAGGCTATGGCGACCACTTTCCCGATCTGGATTTTGTTCCTGCAGCCGTCGTCGTTACAAGAGTTGTCAGCCGCCCTACGCCAAATCGAGTGACTTTAGATCTGGGAAACAAGTCTGTGGCCGCAGATCCTCCGAAGGGGCAGCGAGTCTTCTTTCCAGCACTCCCCGACGCCGTTCAGGTGATTCACAACGAAGAACATCTTGTTCTGGAAACACCGGACGCCGATCGATTCGCACCCGGTGATGTGTTGCTGGGAATTCCAACTCATATTTGCCCCACCAGTGCTCTGCACCACGAAGTTGCCGTCATCGCGGATGACAAGCTGGTGGCCCCGTGGCAGGTTACTGCCAGAAACCGCCGCCTCACAATCTAACAAGGGCTTCGCCCTTGACCCGGTGGCGTGGGATGCGGGACAGCGTGGGACGTTCGATTCGCCGAGCCGCTCCGTTGTCGCTGCGAACAAGGGCGATGCCCTTTGACCCGGTGGCGTGGGATGCGGAACAACGTGGGACGTTCGAATCGCCGAACCGCTCCGTTGTCGCTGCGAACAAGGGCGATGCCCTTGACCCGGTGGCGTGGGATGCGGAACAACGTGGGACGTTCGAATCGCCGAACCGCTCCGTTGTCGCTGCGAACAAGGGCGATGCCCTTGACCCGGTGGCGTGGGATGCGGAACAACGTGGGACGTTCGAATCGCCGAACCGCTCCGTTGTCGCTACGAACAAGGGCGAAGCCCTTGTGAGGGCACACTGGAAATTTCAGCCAAAGGCGACAGCAGGGTGGCGTTCAATTGGCTGAAAGAATCGCATTTGCAGGCAATGGTTGTGCCAGCAAGCGGAAGGCCGGTTTGGATGCGGCAGGTGTCTGCTGGAAAGCCCAATGCGTTGGCGGCAGTTGTGGTGATCAACGGCAGCAATTCCCATATGGGTGGCACGCTTGGTTGTCGGCAAATGAATTGCAGTTCTTTCCAGATGCTTAGATCCGGATTCGACGCTTTGCTGTCAGTCCCCAGGACAACGGTGGCTCCCGCATTCATGAGTTTTCGCCAAGGGTGTGGCGAGTGGCCAAAATAGGCGTGAGTGCGAGGACAGTACACGACGGCGACGTTCGGGTGTTTTGCTGCGAAAGCAATTTCGGCGTCACTTAAATAGTTGCAATGAACGGCCAGAGATTTTTTGGCTTGAGCCAGTTTTTGAAGGTACGGCAACACAGACGTCATGCGGCCCAGCGTATCGTCGGCCCACAAATTCATTGATGTCAGAAATTCGAAAAAGCGTCCAGTGCGATCGGACAGTAATTCCACTTCGTCAAGTGTTTCTGCCAAATGCATGGCCACGGGGATCTCATGTTTTATTGCGAGGTCAACAACGGATTCAAACAATTCCGGATGCACACTGTAGGGGGCGTGAGGACTCAGGCCGGAGCAAACCCGGTTGGTTGTGGCTTTGGCAGAGATTGCCACGGACGCTTCGGCGATGGCCAGTTGCGCGTCGATTGCGTCTTGTCGAAAGCCAATGAGTTCTCGGAAACTGACTGCTGCTGTCAGGTGCCCGTCTGCCGTAGCTGCTTCGATTGCCTGACGGCCTTCGTTCGATGTTGTGATTTCGCCAGCCAATGCCACGGATTCACGTCGGCATTCTACGACTCCCGTTTGGATGGCGCTGCTGACAAATCCGCTTTCGGGGTGAGCCATTCGATAACGGATGACCGACCGAATCCAGTCTGGAAACGGATTCGCAGGTGCGATGGGTTCGTCCAGCTTTGAAAATTCCAGGTGAGTGTGTGCATTGACGAATCGTGGAAGCAATGCCAACGGTTGAATTAACGATCGTTCGTCCGGTGGGACGTCGCCAATTTCGGCGATCGTTCCGTTCAGCACAGCGATTCGAACGTTGGGCACAGGTTGTTCGCCGGGGGTAATTAGCCACGCAAAGCGATAAACATCTGTGACGGAATTTGCGATGCTGATATGTTCGGACACGTCTGGTTTTCCGTCCGTTCAAACTGAAGCAAGGCGAGTTCGCGGAGTCGAGCGATACACTGAAGTGACTAACTGGACAACGCCAAGTCTGAGTGAGCCGCAGGGCGTTAGCCCCGGTTTTATTCGCAATCCGCACTAACCGGGGCTAACGCCCTGCGGCTGATAGGGGTAGCAGAAACACTGACCTTTCATTGAACCTGACGATGTCCAGCCAGGAACTCCCGGCTTTTAAATGCTACTGCACCAGGCCTTTGGTAAGTTCCATAAAGGCGGTTTCCAGGTTGACTTCTTCTTCGCGAAAGAGCGTCAGAGCGAACCCGTTGCTGATCAGGTTTGACGGGATGTCGCTGTAATCTTCGATATCCGCGTTTAAGGTTACTTCCAGAAGCTGCTTGTTGGTGATGTTGACCTTTTCGACTGAATCGCATTGTTCCAGCAGTTTGCCTGCCGCTTCAACTCGATCTTTGACTCGAATATTCAGCATGATTCTTTGTCGAGCCTTCTTCATGACTTCGGCAACGTTGCCGTCAACAATCAGGTTGCCCTTTTCAATCATGCCGACTCGAGTACAAACGTCCGCCAATTCAGGCAGAATATGGCTGGACACGATTACGGTCTTTTTCATCTCGCCCAGACGCTTCAGCAGGTTGCGAATTTCAATTCGCGCGCGTGGGTCCAGTCCGCTGGCGGGTTCGTCAAGCAGTAGAACCTGAGGATCGTGAAGCAGAGTTCTTGCCAGGCCGATACGTTGCGTCTGGCCGCGAGACAGTTCGTTGACCATGGCGTCGCGTTTGAACGACATGTCGACCAGTTCCAGTTTTTCTTCACAGATTTTGCGACGATTGGCCGACGGGATGCGGTAGGTCGCGCAAAAGAATTCCAGATACTCAATGACGGTCATGTCGTCGTACACGCCGAAAAAGTCGGGCATGAATCCGACCAGGCGACGGATGTCTTCCTGATTGGTGTAGATCGACTTGCCGCAGATGTACGCTTCTCCATGATCTGGGTTCAGCAGCGTTGCGATCATGCGCATGGTGGTGGTTTTGCCGGAACCGTTTGGTCCGATAAAGCCAAACACATCACCTTCTTCAAGCTTCAGGTTGATGTTGTTGACGGCAATCAGGTTGCCGTAACGTTTGGTAAGGTTGCGTGTTTCGATCATCTTGTTGAACTTCCGATGATTGTCGGCGGTATTCGGCGACTGTCAGTTTTCTTCGTTGTCGGATATTTCGGTCGCTGCGGCTTTCGCTTCCGCCGCCTTTTTTGCGTCTTCTTCTGTGGGCGCCAGTTTTTCTGATGGTCTGCGACTAACGGGCAGCAGCAGTCGAACAAACGTCTTTGAATTGGTTACCGGAATTTTGGTGCCGTTCATCGACAATGATGTCGCGGGGGCATCGATGACCCCAATTGCGACTGCGTGATTCAGCCGAATGGTATCGCTTAGTTCCATGCGATTCAGCAGGTCCTGAGAAAGCCCTACATAGTTAACTCCCCCGGCAACATTGTAAAACGTGGCCATTGTCAGCATGTATTGAAGGTCTGTGGACTTGGCGTTGTAAGGAGTGATTTCCTGACTGGTGCCTCGATTGGAATCTGTAGAATTGACCTTTACCAGGCGAGAACCATTCAGGAATCCTTTCAGGTCGGACGCCGCAACCGAACTGGATTTGGAATCCCAGATCTGCCCGGGTTCCAGTACCAGTTCGCCACCGGAATTTGTCATTCGGTAGACTCGGTTGCCGTGCATGACCATGAAGTCAGAAATTGGAAACGGCAGATTGTGAGTAAAGGTGCCATCCAATAGTCCGAACCCGGACACGTTCAGGTTAGTCTTGATTAGAGGCTCTTTGCTTGCCGAATGCCATTCGGCGAACAGCTGTCGCGAACCATCTGTCAGCAGTGGAATTCCGGTCAACGTGTTCTGTTGATCGTCTGAATGAGTATACGTTTGGCGACTGAGGCCAATTCCGCCCGTGCGATACATGCCTCCATAAACGTCTTCCGGGCGACCGGACCACATCAGACTGCAGGATTCGCCGTTGGATTCAAGTGAAGCAGGCGTGGCTGTAATTTCTGCCTTCATCGTTTGCGGCGATGAAATACTCATCCACGACTTTACGTCCAGAAACGATCGGTCACCGTCGGCGGTTACGTCAACGATATGCAGTTCGTTTAACTGAGTTGTGGTGTTTGTTCCGAGAGCCCAGACTGTTCCAGCGACACCGCCGACGATCAGAATCGGAAATGTGACCCACGTGAGGTGTGGTTTTTTTAGTATGCGAGTGACAAGGTAATAGTCCACTGGCCCGATCAAAATCAGCCAGCCAACCATCATGGCCATGATGCTCCAGGTTGACCATGTTCCCGATTCAGGAACAGCGTCGATGGTTGCCATCATTTGAGTTGAGACGTCAGAAATTCCAGATTGTGAAATCCTTGATGAACGCGACGACACGCCGGTCTTTCGAGTCAGCTTTTCGCCAAACAGCAGGATCTCGTACAGCTGTGGCAGTGAATTCCAAACGCTGACTGGTGGTTTGTTAAGGTCCACTGCGACCATTGTGACCAGGCCGGTTCCCACACTTTGAGTGCTGATGATGGGACCATTCAGCGAGTCTACTTCGCGGATGCTTTGGCCACTTTGCAGAATTGCCATCGGCACCGTTCGGCGGTTTGTTTCCAGGCGGCTGCCACCAGACACGTAGCTTTGCAGGCTTGTCAAAGAGCGGATTGATACGGGTTCCGGCAGGATTTCGAAATACGTGTTCAGCCATTGGCCGATAGCTGATTCCGATAGCTCCTTGACGTTGTCTCCCGTGGTGACCAGCAGGCGCCCGCCATCGCGAACCCACTGCTTCAGCGTTTCTGCCTGAGCGTCTGTGGTGGCGAACGAATCGGAAAGCAGCAGAAAGTCGATCGCGTCCAGTCCTCGAGCGTCTTCCGGAAATTCCGACAGCGAAGAGATTGTCGCTCCTTCAAGGATCGGGCGGTTTTCGGAGATCACGTCGGCGTTTCGAAGCAGTTCTTCCACGCCAGCCGGCTTGCCAACTGACATCAGCAATGGAACGTCCAGCTTGTACAACTTCAATCTGTTTTGTATGGCGATGTCGGGGTCGTCCGGGGAGACGTCTTCTCCGTGAGCAATCGATTTGCGGCAGAGCACTTTGCCGGATTCTGCGACGATAAATACGGAGCCGGTTCCCGCCAGGCGTCCGCAGCAGGCAAGACCGTTTAGTGCAATGGTGCCGTCTTTTTCAACGGTGCCTTTTGCCAGAATCTGACGGCATGTGTCGCCTCGCGGATCTGCAAAGTCAGCCACAAGTTCGACTGTTTCTCCACCCGTTAAGTTGCTGGCTGTGGCACGCACGGGCAGCCATTTGCCGACTTTGGCGATTCCCTGATAGCCGAGTTCCAGTGAGTTCCATTCACCCGCCGACGTGGTATCCGCGACGGCGAATAGCGCAAGGCAACCGATCGTGAGTGAGTAAATCAGTCGAGATGCGGAATTGGGGAGCAAAAACACAGAAGTTTTCCAATGAAATCGATCTGGACGTGGCTAACACCCAGTGTTCACGTTTGTGATAAACCGTCCAGCCTTAGTTGGGCAGTTGTGCCAATTTGGCCGCCTCAGCCAACCTGCATAACGGCAAACTCGGTTTCAGCCACACTCACGCAACAATAAACGGCCAGCGAAATAGCTGGGCGCAACGTCCCTCAGGCTTCGATACGCTGCCAAAACGGTCTCTGAGGGCGCAAAGTCGGTTCGCCTGGCGGAATTCCACGATTCCCGCCATACACAGACCTCATACACTATACACTTTCGTCGGAACCTGGATGTTGTGGCTGGTCACATTGCGACGTGACCGATTTTAACGAATTCATAATGCCAAACCGCAAATTCAGAGTTGTGGACCCTTTGAGATCTTTCCGATTGCCCGGTAGCTTGTACGCATGGTCGAACAGATTATTTTGCCGTCAATTTTGTGACACCTAACAAGGGCTTCGCCCTTGCCCCAGTGGCGTGGTTGGCTGGAAGACATGGAAGGCTCGAATCGCCGAGCCGCGACGTTGTCGCTACGACCAACATGCGCGCACCGTGCGTACATCATTTCAAGTAAGACACCTAACGTCAGCAGCTTACAACGTGACAGAGACTTCCGAAGATCAGAATGTTACGTCGCCCGACGCGATTGTAGACCCGTTTGCTCGTGAGCTTCGTGCTGAATCAATCACGGTCCGCATTCGTTGGTTTGGCCTGGCTGTTGGCTACCTGCTGGTCAACGTGGGAGACCTGATTAACGCTGCCGATCGAGGTTCTGAAAAGCTGGAACTGAACGCGATTCTGGCAGTGGGGGCCGTCTATGCAATGATTGATACTGTTCGCAGCAGGAAAGGAAAAGTGCTGCTGGCAGAATTTCGGATCATCATCAGCTTGATGGAAGCTTTGTTTATTGGGCTGCTTTGCTATTTCGATGCCGGTATCAGCAGTCCGTTTCGGTTCTACTATTTTCTGTCACTGCTGGTGTGTGCGATTCGGCATACACCGATGCTGACTTTCGCTACGTTTGGTCTGCACGCATTAAGCTACAGCATTCTTGGCTTAATGTCCGGGCCTACTCGGCCTGGCGACGGCATTCAGATGATTCTGACGCTGGTTTTTCTTGGCTGGGCCGCGTGGGCAATTATCGCGTTAACGGGACTTCTGAAAACGGCAGGCAATCGCTTAAAACAGCTGAACAGCGAACTGCTTGATAACCAGGTTCATCTGGAAGGTCGGATTAAAGAACGAACAAGAGACCTGCAGGAGTCTCAGGCGCTGCTGGTGCAGCAGGAAAAGCAGGCGGCCTTCGGATTATTGGCAGCCGGTATTGCTCATGAAGTTGGCAATCCTCTGGCTTCGATCAGTTCGATTGTGCAGCTGCTTGCGCGGCGAACAACAGATGACTACACCGTCGAACGTTTGACCATGGTTCAGGGCCAGCTGGCTCGGATTCAACGAACATTGCAGGAACTGGTTGGCTTCAGTCGGCCTGCCAGCCAGCAGGCGATTCTTGTGGACGTGCACGCTGCCATCAACGATGCTCTGAACATTGCCAAGTACTACAAACGATGGAAAGGCAAACGGGTCAATACGGAATTCGACCCGGACATCAAGGCGATCAGAACCATCTATGATCAGCTTGTGCAGGTCATTCTGAATCTGGTGCTGAATGCACTGGACGCCACCGAAGAGGGAGCCGCCATTAACGTGACCACAAATGTTATTGAAGAAGATGGCGAACAAAAAATTGCCATTCATATTGCCGACGAAGGCCACGGCATTGCCGTTGAAGATCAGGAACAAATCTTCGAACCGTATTTTACCACCAAAGTTACCGGTACAGGACTGGGTTTGTTTGTTTGTCGCCAACTGGTGCAACAGGAACTGAAGGGCGATATTACTCTTGTGGAATCGAATGCAGCAGGCACAGAATTTTGCATCGCGATTCCATCCATCAAGCCCTGACTCCGCGAAGACCAGTCGCTGGTTGAGTTGCTGCCGGTGGGCCGTTGTTGCCTCAGGTGGTGATTTCGTTTTCCGGTGAAATGTTTTGTCGTACAGGTTTAGTTCAAGTCAGCAAAAGGCAGCTCACTCATCATGAAGGCCAAAGTAAAACGCGATCAACTGAAGGCAGGTGAAGTTCTTTGCGATCATTGTACGGGGCAGTGTTGTCGCTACTTTGCATTGCCCATTGAAGCTCCCGCGACCTGGGAAGACTACAATCACATTCGCTGGTACATGATGCACGGATCAGTCAGCGTGTTTGTGGAAGGCGAAACGTGGTACATCATGGTCTTCGCAGACTGCAAGCATCTTCAAAGCGATTACCGCTGTGGAGCGTATGAGACTCGGCCTGACATTTGCCGAACCTACACCACAGATGAGTGCGAATACGACAACGATGCCCCGTATGATCAGCTGTTCGAAACACCGGAGCAAATCTGGGAGTACGCTCATGCTGTGCTGCCGCCCAGGCTAAGACGAACAGAAAACGATCCCGTCAGTCTTCCCGTGGTTTCCGTTTAAAGCGGTATCGCAAGTTGATCGATGGTTTTATTCGTGATCGACTGTTCAGTGTGTGACCACAACATGAATTGCAAACTGCCGTTCTTAAAGTACATATCCGCCCAATAGAATTCCGGAGTTCCATTGCCATGAAGATCGCCGTTATTACGGCAGGCGGAGCGGGCATGTTTTGCGGCTCCTGCATGCAGGACAATACGTTGGTGAGGACTCTGCGTCTGGCCGGAACTGATGCCGTTCTTGTGCCGACTTATACGCCGATTCGTGTTGACGAAGAAAACGTAAGCGGCGAACGCGTTTTTCTAGGCGGAATCAACGTTTATCTGGATTCAACATTGCCGGGCTGGAGAAAGCTTCCTGGTTGGATGATTCACTGGTTGAATCGTCCCAGCATCATCAAAACGCTTTCAAAGCTTGGCAGCACCGACGCAGCGAAACTGGGCTCGCTGACTCTGGACATGCTGAAGGGGGCATCCGGGCCACAGCAACGTGAAGTGCAGGAATTTGTAGACTACCTTTGCAACGACCTGAAACCGGATGTTGTGGTGTTCAGCAATGCTTTGCTGTCGGGCGTTCTAAGTGAGCTGCGGCCTCGGTTTGGCGGACGCATTCTTTGTCTTCTTCAAGGAGACGACATTTTTCTGGAAGGCTTAAAGCCTCGCTGGAAGAAGCCGGTGATGGAACAGCTTGAGCAAAACTGCGACATGTTCGACGGCTTCCTGACTCATAGCCGCTTCTATCGCGATTTTATGGCGGGTTACCTGAACATTAAAACAGACCGCTTTCGGCAGATACCACTAACGATCGATTCTGATGACTTCGACCTGATCCGTTTGCAGCCGTCGAAAACAGAGCGAGACAGATTTCGCATCGGCTATTTTGCTCGCATCTGTCCCGAGAAAGGTGTTCACAATCTTCTGCATGCCGCTGAGTCTGTGCTTTCAACTTATACAAACGCTGATGTGGCGATTGCCGGATATCTGGGCAAAGAAAACGAAAAGTGGTTTCAACGGATTTTGAAGAATTCGACAGGCCGATTTCCCGGGCGGATTCATTGGCTGGGAAGCCCGGCCACGCGGCAGGAAAAATTTCAGATCATTCAGGATTTCGATCTGCTGTGCGTGCCCACGAATTATCACGAACCGAAGGGGCTTTATGTACTGGAAGCCGGACTGGCCAACGTGCCATCTCTGCTTCCAGATCACGGCGCGTTCCCGGAATTGGTGCAGACCCTCGGGTTCGGTTCGTTGTACAAAGCCGGGGATCAAAATTCCCTGGTCGAACAACTTAGCAAGTTAGTCGGGCAGAAAGTGGATTCTGGTTTGGGCCATTCCGAACGAGTGACGGCGACTTCAAGTATGGCGGCAACTGCGGAATCATTGCGGGCTGCAATTTGTTCGTTCTAACAAGGGCTTCGCCCTTGACCCAGTGGCGTGGCACGCAGGAAGACACGGAACGCTCGAATCGCCGAGTCGCTCCGTTGTCGCTACGACAAACATTCGCGCACCGTACGCCCATCACTTTTAGTAAAACGCTAACTGGACAGCGGCAAGTCTCTATGAGCCGCAAGGCGTTAGCCTCGGTTTTTTCCCTGATTGGCAGGAACCGGGGCTAACGCCCTGCGGCTGATGTGGATCAACGAAAACTGAGTTTCAGTGAGACGCTAACGAGGCTGTGTCTCAGACCATTCGGGCTGTCGCTCGGAAACGCTCCGCCCGACAGTTGCTGTTGGTCGCCGATCGATGTTTTGACGGTCGCACGTTTGCGAGCGATTTTCTATTCACTGTTTTGCCGCCGGTTTCGACGGTAACCGCAGAATGCCGCAAAGCTCCATGCCATGACACTGGCTGCTAAAATTGGTAGCACTTCTCTCATGGGAACTCCGTCTGCACGATGTTTTCAAAGTTGAAAAGAGGATCTTCACACAAAAACACGCTGCACTGTCTTTGGTCATTTAGCGGCTGGCATTCAGCACCATGCAAAATGCGTTCCGCAGCTAAAAACGCGGCGTGTTTTGATCGGTTATTCATGTGCCTGGTCAAAATTGCAACATTTCTGATCAAACACCCGGCAATCATGGCTTCATCATTTGCGAATCAAGTTTCTTTCGTTTCACAGTCCATCAGCGGTTTTAAAGGTTTGAACTGTCAAATTGCATGAAGTCGCACGCCGTTTGCTGTTTGCTGGCGGGATTGTTCAGTATTGAGCATGTGTTTGAGCCGATTGGTCGTCCCACCCCCTGATTCTTCGCCCGAAAATCCTCAGAAACGTTGCCTGTTCACATTCGAAACGACGAAAACGGGGCGTTTTGAAAATTCGATCCAGACTGCATTTGTCCCCAGCGTAAGCTATCGAAGTTAAAATGCTGTGAATCTGCAGTTAAGTCTTGAATGAGAACTGTGGCCATTGTTTTGGACTGCGTATGCAGTTCTGTGTGCTGCATTCGTCAAACGCACCGTTTGTGTAAAGTCCTGCTTCAAATGCTGGACGGACGGTTGGTGTACAATTTCATTTCGTAGCGACAACGGAGCGGTTTGGCGATTCGAGTGGTCCACGTCTTTTTGCGTGCCACGCCACTGGGGCACGGCCTCGTTAGAGTCTTATTTAAAATGATGCGTGCATGGTGCGCATGTTGATCGTAGCGACAACGGAGCGTCTCGGCGATTCGAGCGTTCCACGTCTTCCTGCGTGCCACGCCACTGGGTCAAGGGCGAAGCCCTTGTTAGGAGTTTGTGAAATTAAGGCTCGCAAGTTCATACAAATTGCGTTGATTGGCGTGGTTACCTTTGGGTGCCTGGCGTTTGCATTTCGCGGAATCAAACTGGCTGACCTGAAGGCCAGTTTTGGGCAGGCTGATTATGCGATGCTGTTGCCTATGACGTTGATTCTTGTCAGCTTTTATGTGCTGAAGGCATGGCGTTGGGCGTTGCTGCTGCATCCTGTGAAACCGCTGACCGCGTGGCAGGTGACTCCGGCAATGATGACCGGGTTTATGGCGAACAATCTGCTTCCGGCCCATCTGGGAGAATTTGTCCGAGTGTTTGTGCTGGGGCAGCAGTTTGGTTTGAAGAAGACTCCCGTATTGTCGACTGTCGTTTTGGAACGAGTGTTCGACATTCTGGCAATTCTGCTGCTGCTGGGCGTCAGCTTGTTTTTCATTGAAGGCATGCCTGCAGATCTGGAACGCTTTTGCCAGGTGTTTGGAGCGGTCTCTCTTTGTGGAGTTGCCGTGTTGGTTTGCTATATGGCATTCACCAGGCAGTTTGTGGCAGTTGTGGCGAACGTGTTTTCCTGGTTTCCTTTTCTGCCCGAGAAACTTACAAAGGGCGTGTTGGAAATATTGGAAACTGCTGCGGTCGGTTTGGAATCTGTGAGGAACCCTAAGCTGTTGTACGGCATCGCCGTTAGCTCTGTTGCGCAATGGTTGCTGAACGGCTTGATGATCTATTGTGCGGCCAGAGCGTTTGGTGTGGACGTGTCTTACTGGGACGCTCTGATGGTGATGGGCGTAATTGTGTTTGCGATTTTGATGCCTTCGCCTCCGGGATATTTCGGTGTGATTCAGGCTTGTTTCACGCTGGTGCTGTGTCCCCGGTTTGTTCAGGCCGATGTTGTGGCTTGTTCGATGTTCTATCAGCTAAGCCAGTTTATTCCCGTCACGCTAACGGGATTTATCTTCATGAATCGCATCGGGCTAAGCCTGGCGGCATTGCAGACTGAAGCAAAGGTGAAACAGCCAGAGGCTTCCGTCTGAAACGCAGCTCAGCCTTCAGACGGGCTCATGTTTTTCATCTGCAGTGGCCCCTCTGGGCATGGGGATTATTGGGGACGTGTCCGGTGACTGTCGTCACCGGCAGAGTGCTCTCGTCCCTTCAGGACTGAAACACAGGATGCTGTTCAGATACAGGACGCTGCTTAAATGCTGGGTGTCACCGGCAGGCAGGCTAAACTGAGGGTGCCGAACACCGTGATCCGAAATGTGCAGCTATTTTTTCTGCAGATACAGCTTAACGTTGTGAGTTGCTCGACCACCGGCAACGATATCCAGCAACCCATCACCGTTGAAGTCTTCCACAATCAGATCTTCCGTTGCGATACCGCCAGCATCAATGACGTGTTTCTGCCATTGATTGGTCGCCGACTGATTGAAGTCGTAAATAATCACTCCAAAGGTTTCCGGAGTGTCGCTGTGACCGAACGCGATTTCGTCGTTTCCATCGCCATCGAAATCAGCCGTCCACAACGCGTGGCCTCGCTGAAAGCCGTCGTCAATGACGGTGCGATTCCATAGGTCGGTCTTCGTTGCGGATGCTGGTTCCGTATAGACAACAACGCTGTGACCATGCATGGGCTCAACTGTGGCAATGAAGCGTTTGCCATTCTGTAAGGTTCCCAGTTTGATTTCGCCGGCTCCGCTTTGAGCCGGGGTGTCGGCGGTTTCGCCAGTGCCAAGCTTAGTTCGCTGCCACTCTGACGTTGTTCCAGTGACCAGGTTGATGCCTTCCTGACTGGCGGTCAGCGTGTCGATGGTGTTGTTTCCATCGAAGTCTACGTGCCAGTGATTATGCATGCGATTCAGTTCGTCATTCAGTACATGGGCCACCCAACGATCTTTGGTTGGTGATTTGGGGATTTCAAAGGCTGTAAGACGAACTCCGTTGCCTTCAGTGGCGTTCAATGGCGAAACGACTAACTGAGGACGGCCTTTGCCAAGTACGTCTGCGAATCTCATGCGGTGCGTCCACGCTTCCTGACCGATGGAATGCACTGTCCAGTTTTCATCCAATGATTCACCGCGTTGCAGCCAGTGAATCGTGCCCGTCTTTGTCCAGCCAGCTCCCAGAGCAAAGTCGATCTGGCCGTCGCCGTCAATGTCGTGAGCGGCGATGCAAACGTTATCAAGAGGAGTCTGCCCATCGATGATCGTTCGCATTTTCCAGTCGGGTGCTTGATACCACAACACTCGACTTTCGGTAACGGCGACAATGTCGGTCTGCCCGTCGCCGTCTACATCGGAACTGATAACGGCATAACAAACCTTGCCGACGTTTGCATCGATGATACGTTCCTCAAAGGCAGGAAAGTCAGCGGCATGCAGTGAAGCAAAGCTGGCGGCGACTACAAAAGACAAGGCGGCGTGCATGCGGTAGCGTTTCAATGTGATCTCCGACGGATGTGAAAATGCGGAAGCCCCGCAACTGAATCCAACTGATACCTGGAACCGCTCCATGGTCGTGCTGGAAAATTGACTTTGTCTGATTGCGATCGCCGAGCAGACTCTGCTTCCGGCAAGTTCATGATCAACGGTCGCTGTGCTGATTGCAAATCACTGGCTACACTTCTTGCCGAACCCAACTTGTTCATGTTAAGTGAAGTTTTCTGAGTGACGCAGTCGCGTTGTTTGAGCGTCGGCTCGAATTTGGGCAAGGGCCGGGTTCTTGCCCAAAAACTTTCTGTCGAAAATAAACCGACCATGACCGAAGATAACTTACCCGGCAAATTAGTTCTGCTTTTGGCCAGTGATCTGATGCTAAGCAGCAACGTCAGTGGATTTGCAGCCGCGGCCGGTATGCCGTTTCGGACGGCGTTAACGGTTGACGAAGTCGCTGGAATTCTGGCGGCGAGTTCCGGGTGTCTGTTGTTGGTTGACCTTGGCCTGGCTGGCCTGGACGTGGCCGATCTTGCAAGTCGGATTCCGGCATCTGTCTTATCAAACGCCGTGGCATATGGTCCTCATGTGCATGAAGAAAAGCTGGCTGCTGCTGCCGCCGCCGGAGTTTCTGAAGTGATGAGCCGAGGCCAGTTTTCGGCCAGTGTTGGCAGATTGATCGGGCAGTACGCTGCTTAATCGGCTGTGGCTGAACTCTGCCGAGTGCCGTTGCAACTTCCGTTTTTGTTTTGTGCCTGTTTCGGAACACGAATCGAAAGTTTGCCGACTAAATTAAGATAGTGACGACTTCGGCGATATAGTATCTTTCCCGGATAACGTGCCAACGGTCAGCCGGTCCTCGTGAATCGCATTCCTTGAGAGATATTTGTCGTGAATCGTTCCAGTTTTGCCAGTGCTGTTACAATCATTCTTGTGACCGCGTTCAGCATTGCTTCGGCAAACGCTCAGCCCGTGGCCGATTTTACTCTTCCCAATCATCGTGGTGCGGAATGGTCGTTAAGCGATGTGGCTGGCGACAAACTGGTGGTGATTGCGTTTTTGGGCACTGAGTGTCCGTTGGCGAAACTGTACGGACCGCGTTTGACAGAGCTGCAGCAGGAATATTCTGACAAAGGCGTTGTGTTTGTTGGAGTCAATTCCAACACGCAGGACAGCCTGGCGGAAATTACCGGCTATGTCACCAAACTGAAAATCGGGTTTCCCATGCTGAAGGACGCAGGCAATCGAGTTGCCGATTTGTTGGCGGCGGAAAGAACTCCCGAAGTTTTTCTGTTGGACGGCCAGCGAAACATTCGTTACCGCGGCCGCATTGATGATCAATATCTGGTGGGCCTTTCTCGCGACCAAGTGAAACGTCGGGATTTAGCGATTGCAATCGACGAAGTGCTGGCCAATGCAACAGTTTCTGTTCCCAAAACGGAGCCCATTGGCTGTCATATTGGGCGAGTGCGCAACATGGAGCCTCATGGGGAAATAACGTACTCAAACCAGATTGCACGCATCTTCAATAACCATTGCGTTGAGTGTCATCGTGCGGGCGAAGTTGCTCCGTTTGAGATGACCAGCTACGAAGATATCGTCGGTTGGGAAGACACCATTCTGGAAGTGATTGCCGATAACCGAATGCCACCATGGTTTGCGAATCCGCATCATGGCAGCTTCAAAAATGATGCTCGTCTTAGCGACGACGAAAAAACGTTAATTCGCACGTGGGTGAAAAACGGCATGCCGCAGGGTGACGCCGCGGAACTGCCGGATCCGCCGCAATTTGTGAAGGGCTGGCGGATGCCGGAACCGGATCAGGTGATCAAAATTCGAGACACTGCGTTTAACATTCCGGCCGAAGGAGTTGTTGATTATCAGTATTTTGCCGTCGATCCCCAGTGGGACGAAGACAAATACGTTGTTGCCGCAGAAGCTAGACCAGACAACGTGGCGGTGGTTCACCATATCATCGCGTATGTGATTGCTCCCGGAACCGACGGTAGTGAAGGTCAGGATCGACGCATGCTGGTTGGTTATGCTCCGGGTGCAATTCCTCACGTTCTTGACGACGGCATGGCCATGCATGTTCCCGCCGGAAGCACGTTGATTTTCGAAATGCACTATACGCCGAACGGCACAGAGCAAACCGACCTTAGCTATATCGGCCTGAAGTTTACGGATAAGAAAAACGTCACCACATTGCTGCACGTAGACGCGGCGATTAACACCAAGTTTGAAATTCCACCTCAGGCTGAACATCATCTGGTGACGGCAACACATCGGATTCCGCGAGATCAATTGTTGCTGGACATGACTCCACACATGCATCTGCGAGGCAAGTCGTTCCGCTACGAAGCCGTGTTTCCGGATGGCACGGAAGAAGTGTTATTGGATGTTCCCAACTATGACTTCAATTGGCAGTTAAGTTACCTACTGTCGGAACCTCGGTTGTTACCGAAAGGTACCGTCATCAAATGCACGGCAGGCTACGACAACTCGGTAAGGAACCTGGTGAACCCCAACCCAAACGAAGCCGTTCATTGGGGCGACCAGAGCTGGGAAGAAATGATGCTCGGCTTCTTCAACGTGGTGGACGCGAAGGTTGACGCAAAACAGTCATCGTTCAAATAGGTGTTCCCCACTACCGGTCAAAATTGATGGCTCGGGGAAATTGCCTCGTCGAAAATACGACGATCCGATGGAGGTTGCTGGCGATGTTTTGTTTGACAGTCGCTGGAAAGTGGACTTCAGGCACGTCGATTTGGCTGTAAATCCCGCACCGTAAATCCCGCCTCAATAAACGGAATCCGGTGCACCGTGATTGGAGTGATTCCGCGCTTGATTGTGTGAGGGGAAGTGTTGGGGTCTGATAATCGACAGAATCGATCAGGGGGATATGTAGTTGTGTCTTGCTTTTAGGAAAGCGTTTGAGTGTTGCCTAAAAGTGAACTAATTTTTTCAAAACAGATTGGGTTAAGGATGCCGTGTGCTCTACAATCAAGCGTTGCGGTGGACTTTTTAGGTCTAGTCGCGTAGGTCATCATTTTTTTACTGAATCGTTTGTCATTTAAGGAACTATTGTATGACAACACTTCGCAAGCGTGGGTTCACGCTGATCGAACTTCTCGTTGTGATTGCAATTATCGCAATTTTGATTGCCTTGCTGCTTCCTGCTGTTCAGCAAGCTCGAGAAGCCGCTCGTCGAACTCAGTGCAAGAACAACCTGAAGCAAATCGGGCTGGCTCTGCACAACTATCACGACGTTTACAACAGCTTCCCACCTCAGTCGACAAATGCAGGTAATCTGGGCGCCCACGCTCCAACGCTGTGGGTGCGTATGCTCCCTTTCATTGATCAGGGCGCATTGTACAACCAGGCGGCTGCGATTGGCTTTGGAAAAGATGCCAACTACTGGTTAGGGTCAGCGGGAGCCTCTTCCGTAGCACTTCGCGGGATTTTTGCCAACGCATTCGTCCCCGGATTTCGCTGCCCATCCAGCGCGATGCCTGACACTCAAACTGTATCTGGCTCAGCTCAGATGTGGCACTCTTACGTGGCCATGTCAGGAAGTCACGGTTACCGTCGAACAACTCCGTTTGCGGCTTCTTCGAACGGCGACGGCGTTGATGACAGTGCGACCAGCAACTCTTCATGGTCAAGCGGCGGTGTTTTCCCAGGGCAGAAGAATGTGAAAATACGTGACATCATCGATGGTACGTCAAACACGATTGTGATTGCAGAGCAATCAGCCTACCTCGGAACAAACAGAAATAACCGAACCGCCTGTCCAACAAGTGGTCCGTGGATGGGGATTAAAAATCCACGGCAGGTTAACGGAACTGACGGCGGTATGGCGGCAGGTCCAACCGGAGACATTCGTTGCTACAACCTAACGACGCTTCGCGAGTCTCCAAATCCTCCAGTCGGTAGTGCCATTCAGCTGAACACACGTTGTAACACACCGTTGTCTTCTTACCACACCGGTGGAGTTCAGGTTCTGTTGGGCGATGGTACAGTTCGATTCATCTCAGACAATGTCGATTTGACGAACGTCCTGTTCAACCTGGTAGACCGAGATGACGGAAACGTTATCGGTGAATTCTAGTCAAACGCTCGGTTTCTGAGTGCTGTACTAAATCGCGACGCACCAGCATCTGGTGCGTCGCTTTCATTTATATGACAAGTTGTTTTGACAGGTTTTCGAGATGAAGCGAATTGAATTTATGAAGAGGACTTTTGCTGTTGCTGCTTTAGCACTGCTGGTTTGTGGTTGCGGCGGAGGTCAGACTCAGCACGAGACATTTATGGTTAAGGGGCTGGTCACCTTTAACGGAGAGCCTGTGACTGAGGGGCTTGTTGTCTTTGAAGACAAAACCAACGGTCGTACTGGCGAAGGTGAAATTGCCGGTGATGGTCTTTACCGAGTTCGCGTTGGCAAAGGCAGTTACGCTGTTCGCATATCGCCGCCGATGGTTGAGATAGACGAAGGTCCTGATTCTCCTCCAAGCATTGATTACAAGAAGATGGCCAACATTCCGGATAAATACCGTGGGCAACAGTCAGGCTTTATTGTCGATGTGACAGGCGATATGGATTCGGGGGCCGACTTGGCGATGACCGGCGGCAAATGATCACATTGGATCCTGCGTGGGACCTCGTTGCTGGTTAAAGCGATGTTCCCACGTGTGATTTCGTCAGTTACCACGCTCAGAATTGCCGTCGTCGTTTCGTGCTTCGTCGGTGAATGATAACCGTGTGTCACTGAATGATGACGCGCTTAAGTGTGCGGACATCGTTGGCAGGAAGTAATTTTCGTGACAACAGCCAGACGATTTCTGTTTCCCCTTTTACTGTGCGTCGCTTCTTTTGGCTTGCTGTTTTTCGTTTTACGCCCGCCATCCGGGCCGGTACGACGAACGCTTAGTGTTGCTGAAGAGCAGTTGAAGCTTGCTGCTGCAGCTATGGAGGCTGGCGATTGGGTTGCTGCCGGTGAGGCTGCTAAGTTTGCGCTGGCAGAAGATCCCAGGCTTGTGCCCGCAATGCTGGTCGCCGCGCAATCAGCCGCTATGGCGAATGCTCCCGCAACGGCATTGGAATATCTAAGTCGACTGCCGTCTGCACGTGATCCTGATACGATCGCTGGGCGAACTCTGGCAATTCGCCTTGCTGCTACCACGGGACGATTCAGCACAGTTTGCCACCATTGTCGCGAAATTTTGAATGCGGATCCGACGCATGTCGAGGCTGCCAATCAGTTGTCACTTGTTCTGACAATGACAGGGCGGTGGATTGAGGCGCGAGACATTCTGATGCCTGTTCTGCAGCGTCATCCGGTTAGTCTGGACCAAATGCTGTGGCTTGCGGCGCCAACATCCAGCCTTGATCAGGCGCATTTTCAACGCTTGCTGGAATGGAAACAGGACCCGTCAAACGATGACCCCTTGATTGACGTTGCCATCGGCTATTGGCACCTGCAACGTGAAGAATGGGACGAAGCGGTTGATGTGCTTTCGGGCGATCCGCAATCCAGTTTGATTCAAAGCTCACTGCTGGCAGCGGCGCTTGTCGGGCAGGGCTGCGACCAATTGCCGGAAAACCTGGCGTCAGAACTGCCAGCAGTAGAAGCTGACTCGGAGTTCTTTCACGCCGCGATGGCACAACTGGCTGAACAGAACAGCCAGCCTCAACAGGCAATGTTCAGCTTGCTTCAAGCAGCGAAGTTGAACCCACTGGAACGTAGCTATTGCTGGAAGATTTCTCGTCTGGCAAGGGACCTTGGCAAGTCTGACATGGCAAAATTGTTCGAACGTCGCGCTGCAGTTCTGGACCAGGAACGTTTGCTTCGCGTGCAGATTTTGGGCAATACGCCGAATGGCGACGCGCTGCAGAAAATGTCAGCTGTAATGCTGCAGCAGGGGCGAGTTATGGAAGGCCGTTCTTATTTAGAGATGGCCCGTCAACTTCAGGCTTCGAGCGAAGCGGTTGAATCGTTGAATCAACGTCTTGAACAACTTCTGGCACTTGCAGATGTGCAACTTAAAGAAATTCAGAACCCGGCAACAGCTGTCGACTTGAATGGATGGCACTCGTGGGGTGACCAGCAGGAGGCTTTGGCACCTGAGGCTGAAGCAACGCCCATTAAGGAATCTCTGTTGGCACTGACCGACGTGTCTGCTGAGGTTCAGCTGTCCTTTACATTTCAGAATGGGGCCGAAGACGGGTTTCAGGCACTCAGGATGCACCAGTTCACTGGTGGTGGGGTTGCTGTTGTTGATTTTGACAACGATAGTTGGCCGGATTTGTTTTTCCCTCAGGGCGATGTCGGTCCTGATTCTGCCCCAAGTGCAGATGGGCTGTTTCGCAATATTCGAGGAAAGCAGTTTGCACTGTGTACGTTGTTGTCAGGCGTTCAGCATTCAGGTTACGGACAGGGCGTTTCGTGTGAGGATCTCAACGCCGACGGTTTCGAGGATCTGTATGTCGCCAGGCTGGGGGCAAATGCTTTGTGGCAAAACAATGGTGACGGGACGTTCTCACGCATTCCGCTGCCGGACACTCAAAACGAACAGTGGACCACCAGTTGTGCCATCAGTGACCTCACAGGCGACGGTCTTCCGGATATTTACGACGTGAATTATCTGGCTGGAGACGACGTAACAACTCGCGTCTGCCTGGATGGTGAAGGTATACCTCGGTCGTGCAAGCCGACTTTATTTCCGGCAGCATTTGACCGAGTTCTGAAGAATCTGGGAAACGGTCGCTTTCAGGATGTGAGCCAGCAACTGGGGATTCGTAGTGCCGCCGGTCGAGGTCTGGGCATCGCTGTTTTCCGCGAACCACAATCCCAGTCGCCCGCAATTTTGATCGCCAACGATGGTGAAGCTAACTTTCTGTGGAAGTTTAATCAGCAGGAGGGAAGGTTTCAGGAAAGCGCGCTGCAATCGGGAGTTGCGTTCAATCATCGTGGAGATGCGGAAGCCTGCATGGGAATTGCCATTGGTGATGTCGACCGTAACAACCTTCCCGATATTCTGCTGACCAATTTTTATCAGGAGACCAACACGCTTTATCAATATCGCGATGCCGGTTTCTTTCAGGATACGACGCCAGGGACTGCCCTGGCAAAGACAAGTCGCGCAGAGCTTGGATTTGGTGCTCAGTTTGTAGATCTGAATCTGGATGGATACCCGGAACTGTTTGTGGCCAATGGCCATGAAGGAGATTACTCAGACAAGGGAATTCCGTTTCGGATGCAGCCTCGTTTGTTTCGCAACATCAATGGGACGTTCCGTCCGGAAGCAATTTCGAACGTCTATTTCGATTCGAAACAGCTGGGCCGAGCCGTTGCGGTGGTTGATTGGAATCGTGATGGTCGCCCCGATATTGTCGTGACACATCTGGATACTCCGGTTGCGTTGCTGGAAAACCAGACGGATCCTGTTCGCCAACCTGTTTGCGTTCGATTGATCGCTCCCAACGTAAGAGCCGTCGGCATTGGCACGGCATTGTACGTTCAGGATGGATCGGACGTTGCCCATCAACATAGTGTATTTGGAGGTTCCGGATACCTTGCGGATAATTCGTCGCAGATTTTCACAGAAGATCGCGAAGGGCGAAACTTTTCTGTTCGCTGGGCAGACGGTTCCGTTCAGCCAGAAGATATCGGCGACAAACCATCCGCCGTTCGTGAAATCGTCGTGCTGAAGCATCGCGGTTGGTACGAACTTCCCAGGTGATAATTCCAGAAACGTCATAAGTGATGTTGGGGCGCAAGGTTGCCGCTGCAGGCGGTCTTCGCGACGTTTCTGGTGATTTCTTTACGTAAGTTGGGATTGCCCGTCCGCAAAATAGCCTTCTCCAATCGCCCCGCCGCCGCAGCGCTGCCCGATCTGTCGCTCGAATTGGGGAAAAATGTTGGCTGTTTTGCGAAACCGCTGGGTTTGGCGGTCATACTGGTCGCCGGACGACTCTGGAAGAACGAACAATACGCGGCAGCCTGTGAACATGATTCTCGGCTGCCCGAAACATGAATACCTGAAACGTGCTGCCTGAGATTTGATGATCGGGCACCGGTTGGGGAACTTTGGCGATAGAAATTTTACGTAATGTCTGACACAGTAAACACTCTGGCTTCTGGAGCGACTCCTCCGGAAGAACGATACATCGACAAAGGTCGTATTGAAGCGGCTGTAAAAGAAATATTGGCTGCTGTCGGTGAAGACCCAGACCGAGACGGGTTGAAGGAAACTCCCGCGCGAGTGGCTCGCATGTATGCTGAAATGTTCGGCGGGTTACACATGGATCCCGGTCGACATCTGCACAAAGTATTCGAAGAAGAATACGATGAAATGGTGCTGGTGCGAGACATCACGTTTCACAGTATGTGCGAACATCATCTGCTGCCGTTTATCGGCACGGCTCATGTGGGCTACATTCCTAAAGGTAAGGTCACCGGGCTTAGCAAGCTGGCAAGAGTTGTCGACGAAGTGTCGCGCCGTCCTCAGGTGCAGGAACGCATGACTCATATGATCGCCGATCTTGTCGAATCAGAACTTGATGCCAAAGGCGTGATTGTCGTTTTGGAAGCTGAACACACGTGTATGACCATTCGCGGTGTGAAAAAGCCGGGAGCGATTACCATCACAAGTGCTGTGCGGGGATTGTTGAAGAATGATGCATCCAGTCGTTCTGAAGCCATGGCTTTGATTAATAATAAATAGAAGCTGGCTGGACGGTGTATCGCCATGATTGCGTTGTTCGTTTTGAAGCTGTCGCTGGGCATCACAATGATGTGGTGGCTGATGCCTCGCAAAGACGTCACGGATGGATTCTTCCGAATTCAGATGCGACTGCTGCTGGGGCTGGCTGTACTGTCGTCGTTGCTGCTGTCTGCTGATCAAACGTGGATTGAACCAGTTGCGACGTCTGCTGAAGTGATTGAAGATTCGTCTAAGTTTGCTGATCGGGTCAATGCTTCAGGGGCGGCGGCGGCGCGAACGGACGTGGCGGTTGAGTCTGCTGCTGACAAAGCGGCGGCCAGTATTCGGTACATTGCGATCGCCGTTGGTGTGATCAGTTATGCCGGATCGATTTTCTGGGCCCTGGGACGCAGGCTTCCTGGGAATATCTGCGTTCACCTGTTAACCGGTTTAAGTGTGCTGGCGATGTGTATTCATGCGTGGCAGGTTCCGAATCAGGGCACTGTCGCGATGCAGTTGCTGTCAGACTTTTCCACGGCTGCCGTGTTGGGGGCCGTGTTGACCGGGATGCTGTTGGGACACTGGTATCTGACGACTCCCACAATGAGCATCAATCCGTTGTGGTGGTTCAATTATTCGATTCTGGTTTCGGCCATTGTGCGGATGGCGGCATCGTTCTGGTCTGTTTCTGCGTTCGGTCTTCCAGCCGAATCGACTCAGCAGATCTGGCTGGGAATTCGCTGGGTGGGAGGCATCATTTCGCCAATCATTATGACAATTGTCGTCTGGCGAATTTTGAAACATCGTAATACTCAGTCAGCCACGGGAGTGTTGTTTGCGGGTTTGATATTAGTGTTCATGGGAGAAATGACCGCGACGTTGCTGGAGCGTGATTCGTTGATCCCGTACTAAGATAGATCCCTGTCGAAAAATGGAAACGCAATGGGTGGCTGGGGTTGGAGCGAGGTACGAGCGAAGCCTCAGGGGGCCCTTCGCAAGCTCAGTCCAACCCGGTCACCCCAGAAAATTGCCATCTGTTTTTGGTGCGGAATTATTAAGAAGCCAAACCCCAACTGACGCGGAAAGGCCAGCTTTCGGTGACGACCGGGCAGGCGGTGTCTCTGAAGTCACGTTGATGCTTTGAAAAATGGAGAACTCTGGGCAGCGATCAACATGTCGCTGGCCAGCGACATGTTGATTCGAACAAAGTCAGTGATATGCAAATCATTTTTGAATGTCCCGTTTGCCAAAAACATGGTTCGTGCAGCCCGCAGCCGATGCAGGCCGCTGTACGTTGCGATTCGTGTGAATGGTCGCGAGATGAAGGTGCGGCCGATTTTGAAGCCGAATTCTGCAAGCGTTGTCGAGTTTGTGGCTGCAATGATCTGTGGCGTCAAAAAGACTTTCCACCGGCGCTGGGTCTGGTCTTTGTGGGTTTGGGTGGTTTACTTAGCACTATTGCCTGGGCAAATCATGAACCCAATTGGGCTTTGGGAATCCTGATGGGATTTGCGTTGGTGGATCTGCTATTGTACACGTTCATGTCTGATATGCTGGTATGTTATCGATGTCGAGCTCGACACCGAAAAACGGCAATGCGGGATGAGCACCCGGCGTTCAATCTGGAAGTGAGCGAACGTTATGTGCAGATGAAGAAACGGCAGGACGAAGCAGAAAAATCAAAACGCTGAATGTAGCGACCATTGCGTTCAAGAAAACTCACAGCAAAGCTTTGACAGTTGGACGAACTTCGCAGACAGATTGTTGAAGATCTGACCGATTCGCTGGATGGCGAGATTCGGACGGACGACGTTACGACTGCCCTGTATTCCACAGACGCCAGCTTGTATGAAATTAAGCCGGTTGCTGTCGCATTTCCAAAGCACACGGCAGACGTTGCTACATTGGCCACGTTTGCCTCAGACAACAAAATTCCGCTGATTCCGCGAGGAGCGGGAACCGGGCTTGCCGGAGGTTGCCTGGGCGCGGGAATTGTTGTCGATTTTTCGCGGCACATGAACCAGCTGGTCAGCATTCAAGGCGACACGGTACGCGTGCAACCGGGCATGACTTTGGCCGCGTTAAATGCGCAGCTAAAAGAGCACGGTCAGTATTTTGCACCGGATCCATCGAATTCTGCCATTACCACAATCGGCGGAATGATCGGAGTTGATGCGGCGGGTTCTCACGCTTTTCGCGTGGGGTCAACTCGCGATCACATTCAAAGCGTGCAGTGCGTGTTGATTGGCGGGCAGGTGTTGGAACTGGGGCGTGAGGACGCTCACGATGAATATTCCATTCATCAGCCGGTGACGTTTGTTCAACAGCCGCCAATTCGATCCGCTGGCGTGATTCCGCCGGTTCGCAACGAAAATCTGGCGTTGTCAGCGTTAACCGCCGCGACTCGCAAAGCCGATCTGATTGAACGACTAAGCGCCGTGTTAAAGGAATCGGCGGATGCGATTAAGGAGCATCAGCCACCCCTGTTCCGCAATTGCAGCGGCTATATGTTGCGAGGAATTCTAAACAGCCAACGCCTTGATTTTCCGCGTCTGATAGCGGGAGCCGAAGGAACGCTGGGCATGGTGACGGAAGTCACGCTGCACACGATGCCGATCTCTCGGTTTCGCGGAATGACGGTGCTGATGTTTGGCAGCATGGATGCTGCATTACGGGCCATGCAGTTGTTGCTGATTCTTGAACCCAGTGCGTGCGATCTGCTGGACCGCCGGTTGCTGAGCCTTGGGCGAGATGCCGATATTCGCTTTATGGACATCGTCCGTTCTGATGCGGAGGCCGGGTTGTTTATGGAGTTCAATGGCGTCAGTCAGGAAGACGTCGAACGGCGAATCGCGAGTGCTCGCATTCTGTTGGAATCTACCGATTACCAGCATGTCGCCACAAAGACGGCTTACGATTCCGCAGACATTGAACTGCTCTGGTCGTTGCCTGGAAGTGTTGTATCGCTGCTTGCCGGGCTGAAAGGCAGTTCCCGCCCTCTTCCGTTTGTGGAAGATATCGCCGTTCCCCCCGAATCGATCTCCCGGTTTCTGACTCTGGCTCAGAAGACTTTTCAAAAACACGAAGTCACGGCAACCTTGTATGCGCACGCAGCATCGGGCCAACTGCATTTAAGACCTATGCTGCCCGTGCCGCAACCGGGACATTGCGAGCAGATTGAAGCGATTGCTCGAGACCTTTATCGTCACGTTAAGTCAGTGGGTGGCACGATAAGTGGAGAACACGGCGACGGGCTGTCTCGAACGGCCTTTATTCGGACTCAGTACGGTCCGTTGTATCGAGCGTTTCAGCAGGTTAAAGATATCTTTGATCCTCAACACCTGTTGAACCCCGATAAGATTGTCAGTAATGATGGTCAGCTGACAATTCGTCACATTCGAAATTCTGTGGCGGTTGCCGAACCTGATGCGGAATCGGTCCAGACGGCTTTGCTTCCGATTCTGCAGTTGAACTGGAGCAACCAGGAAGCCATGGATACGGCCACACGCTGCAACGGGTGTGGTTCGTGTCGCACTCTGGAAGAAAGCCTGAGAATGTGTCCATTCTTTCACCAGGAACAGGTGGAAGAAAACAGTCCTCGCAGCAAGGCCAACCTGATGCGTCGCATGGTCAGCGGCGAAGAGGAATTCGAAGTGATGGCGACGGACGAAGCCAGACGCGTCGCCGAAAGCTGCTTTAACTGCAAGCAGTGTGAACTGGAATGCCCTTCAAACGTTGATATCCCGCACCTGATGCTGGAAGCGAGAGCTCAAAACGTGGCTGTTCATGGTCTGAATAAGACCGATTGGTTGTTGTCGCGTTTTCATACTTACGCTAGATTTGCTTCTCGATTTACGATGGTGACCAATCGCGTACTGCGATACGGAGTGTTCCGGTCGATTCTGAAGAAGACGATTGGCATTGCCGAACAACGCCGCATGCCACGATTTTCCAATCGTCCGTTTATGCGTTCGGCTAGAGTTCGCAGCGAACACAATACGGCTGACCCCACATCGCCGACTCCCACCGTTGTGTATTTTGTGGACTACTTTGCCAACTACCACGACCCGGATTTGGCCGAAGCTTTTGTTCGCATTCTGCAGCACAACGGTTTTCGGGTTCACATTCCGCAAAAACAGCTGGTATCGGGAATGGCGATGATTGCTGTGGGAGACCTTGTGGCCGCCAGAGAAGTTGCTGAAAACAATATTTCGGAACTTAGCGAATCCGCCCGAGAAGGTTTTCCGATCGTCTGCACAGAACCTTCGGCCGCGCTTTGTCTGAAGAAAGAATATCCGCTGCTGTCGGAACATCGTGATGCGGGAATTGTGGCCCAACAGACGTTTGATGCGGGAAATTTTTTGTGGGACCTTCACCAGCGAGGCAAGTTGAAAGTCGATTTCGAACAGCAGAAGATGAAGGTCGCCTATCATACGCCGTGTCATGTGAAAGCGTTGGGGACGAATGCCGGGCTGTGCAAACTGCTGGAACTTATCCCTGGCGTTGAAGTTGTACGGATTGAAAAGGGTTGCAGTGGAATGGCTGGCACCTTTGGTCTGGCGGCGGAACACTTTGAACAGTCCATCGCCATCGGTCGCCCGCTGATCGACGAAATGAAGACAATTCATGTCAACGCAGGCGTTACCGATTGCAGCAGTTGCCGAATGCAAATGGAACAGGAAGCTTCGATCCCCACAATTCATCCTTTGAAGATATTGGCTCTGGCGTATGGATTGATGCCGGAACTTGAGGCGAAGCTGAAACGCCGCCCATTCGGGAATGTGATGTCATGAAAATCAGCGTCCAGCTGTTTGCGGCTGCCAAAGAAGCCGTCGGGTATTCGCCTCTGGAAGTAAACATTGCTGACAACGCACGCATCGCCGATTTGCGTGATGCGATTGTGAATAAGGCGACCGGATTGCTGCCGATGAGCGACAATCTGCTGTTCGCAGTGAACAATCAATACGCTGGTGACGACTGTTTGCTTCAGCCAAACGACGAAGTTGCCTGTTTTCCGCCTGTAAGTGGCGGCTGAGTCGACTGTGTCGGTTGACGTTGTGACATGCCAACCGTGATCATAGAGTCGTGCTGACGTGTGGATGCGTCAGGTCTTTCACGTGTGTTGCTGTACTGTCGACGCAGGTTGCGACAAATTCCGCGTGAACCTGTCGTCGCGTTTGCTGCTTACGACTGGTCAATCTTATTGGCTGCGAGGATTGCGATTCAGGTTGTTTAAGAGCTTTTACAACAGGCAAGGATTCTTTAATTTCATGAGACTAAAATTTATCAATGTTTCACTCTTCATATTGGCCGCACTGATTGGCAAGACGTGCCAGGCGGCGAATACTGAAAAGCGTCCAAACATCATTTTCATCTTTACCGACGATCATGCTCCTCACGCGATTGGAGCCTACGATGGTTGGCTGAAAGACATTAACCCGACACCCAACATCGACAAGCTGGCTGCGGACGGAATGTTGTTTCGCAACAGCTTCTGCACCAACAGCATTTGTGGTCCAAGTCGAGCCGTCATTCAGACGGGCAAGCATAGCCACCTGAATGGCTTTATGGATAACGGTGATCGATTTGATGGTAATCAGCAAACGTTTCCCAAGCTGCTGCAAAAATCCGGCTATTCCACAGCTATGATCGGCAAATGGCATCTGGGTACGGATCCTCAGGGCTTCGACTTCTGGAAAGTGTTGCCAGGCCAGGGAGCCTATTACAACCCAGCGTTTAAGACTCAAAAAGGCCGCGAAGTTGTTGAAGGTTATTGCACGGACATCGTCACGGATATGGCTTTGGGCTGGCTGAAGGAAAACGCCAAAGGTGATAAGCCATTTATGTTGATGTGCCAGCACAAGGCACCTCACCGAACATGGATGCCGGCTTTACGACATCTGACGTTGTACGACGATGTTGCCATTCCGGAGCCGGCCACGCTGTTTGACAATTACGAAGACAATGCCAGCCCGGCTCGCCACCACGAAATGGGAATCGACGGCCATCTGAATCTGGTAGCCGACTGTTTTGGTCCGGAACTTCCGGGTTGGAATCCCAACAGCAAATCGATGGATCGTTCCGGGTTGAAAAATCTGGAAGTGATGACACCCGCTCAGCTGGCTGCCTGGAATGCTGCTTTTGAGCCCAAAAACAACGAGCTACGCAAGTTGAATCTCAGCGGCAAAGAACTGGTGCGTTGGAAATATCATCGTTACATTCGCAACTATCTTCGTTGTATCAAAGGCGTGGATGAAAGCGTTGGACAGTTGATGGACTTCCTGAAGCAGAACAACCTGGAAGAAAATACGATTGTTATTTATTCATCAGATCAGGGTTTCTATCTTGGCGATCACGGCTGGTTTGATAAACGCTGGATGTACGAAGAATCTTTGAAGATGCCTTTGATTGTGAAGTGGCCAGGCGTTGCCAAACCGGGCAGTGTTAACACTGATCTTGTTCAAAACCTGGACTACGCAGAAACGTTTCTGGAAGTGGCGGGCGCTGCAGTTCCTGAAGATATGCAGGGCAAATCACTGGTGCCGCTGTTAAAGGGCGAAACGCCTGCTGACTGGCGAAAATCCATCTATTACCACTACTACGAATATCCCAGCGTTCACATGGTCGCTCGCCATAACGGAATTCGCAATGAACGTTACAAGCTGATTCAGTTCTATCAGTTTGGCGAATGGGAGTTTTACGATCTTGAAAAAGACCCGGATGAGTTGCAAAACGAATACTCGAATCCGGACTATGCAGACATCGTGAAGTCGCTGAAAGTCGATCTGGAAAAGCTTCGTGTGCAGTACAACGACACGTCGGACATGCAGGTGATGTCGAAGGAGTGGCAATCGACAGTTCGTGAGAGCCATTGATTTTCATTGCTGTTGAACTGGAAGCATGGTGCGGCGAACAAGGATGTTCGTCGCACTTTTTGTTTGAATCTTTTGTAACTGTTTGGCAAGCGGAAACTGAGTCTATGAGCTACGACTGCATCATCATTGGCGGTGGACACAACGGGCTTGTCTGTTCGTCGTATCTGGCAAAAGCCGGTTGGAAGGTGCTTGTTCTGGAGCGCCGCCCCATGGTCGGCGGCGCTTGTGTGACGGAAGAATTGTGGCCAGGCTTCAAGGTGTCTACGGCTGCATATGTGGTGAGTTTACTGCTGCCTGAAATTGAACGGGACATGCAGTTGCAGAAGTACGGGTATGAAGTACTGCGACGCGTTCCGTCTTCGTTCACACCATTTGAAGACGGACGCTCGTTGATTCTTGGCCCGGATGCGGAACAGAATCGGCGTGAAATCAGCAAGTTCTCAATCAATGACGCAGAAGCATGGCCAAAGTATGAAGGGTTGTTGACGGCAGTTGCCGAGAAGCTGGAACCAATTCTAAGTGCGACGGCACCCGATCTGTTACCGCTGCCGAAGACGTGGCGTCGTCGTTCTTTGGGAAAGAAAATTCGCGATGCTCGAACGGCTCATAGCCTGTACAAGGCATTTGAATCATTGGGCGAAACCATGCCCGAAGCAATTGAATTATTAACGGGAGCGGCTCGCCCAATTCTTGACCGCTGGTTTGAATCGCCCGAACTGAAAGGCACACTGGCGACAGATGCCGTCATTGGAAATTTTCAATCCGTGGCAGCTCCCGGAACCGCGTATGTGTTGCTGCACCATGTCATGGGATCGTCCGGGGGAGCTCGCGGCGTTTGGGGCTATGTAAAAAGTGGCATGGGTGCGTTGTCGGAAGCGATGGCGTCGTCAGCGCGTGAGGCTGGCGTTGAGATTCGCACAAATTCATCGGTGGCGGAAATTCTTGTCAGTGCTGGCAAAGTGCGGGGTGTGCGTTTGGATAATGGTGAAGAACTGGCGGCCGGTTGTGTTGCATCGAACGTCGATGCCAACCTGACCTTTCGAAAGATGCTGGACGAAAGTCATCTTCCGGATCACTTTGTAAAGGCCGTTGATCGCATCGATTACAGCAGTGCCACCATGAAGATAAATCTGGCGCTGAAAGAACTTCCAGACTTTACGTGTATGCCGGGTAAGGACGTTGGTCCTCAGCATTGTGGCACCATTCATATCAACGCCGGAATTCAGGATATCGAAAATGCCTGGTTTGATGCTCAACAAGGTATTCCTTCGCGAAAGCCAATTGTTGAAATGACGATTCCAACATCAGTGGATCGGTCGATTGCACCGGACGGCCATCATGTGGCTTCTTTGTTCGTGCAATACGCGCCTTATCAGTTAGCAAACGGACAATGGGACGAAGCTACAAAGAACGCATTCGCCGACCAGTGCCTGAACGAAATCGCCAGGTATGCACCCAACATTCGCGACGCCGTTTTGCATCGGCAGATTCTGTCGCCCGTTGATCTGGAATCTGTGTATGGGCTGACAGGTGGCAACATCTTTCAGGGGGCGATGCCGTTGCATCAGCTGTTCAGTATGCGTCCCGTGCCAGGCTGGGCCGACTATCGAACTCCGGTTGATCGCCTGTACCTGTGCGGCAGTGCGGCTCATCCGGGCGGAGGCGTCATGGGTGCCTGCGGTCGGAATGCCGCCATGGAAATGTTGCGAGACGGGCGATAGATTTGTGGCGTTAAATTAATCTGCGCGTCACAGGGCACGAACACGGGCCCAAGCATTGTCTGTGCATGCATCTTAGTTCGGGCTGGAGATCTGCTTCAGGTAGTAAGCAAGATCTTTTTGCAGCTGCAGCAGGTTTTGCCAATTCACCCACGGAACTTCCACGAAAGCGTCAGGAGTCGGTTCTTCACCTTCGGCGGCTTCAAAAGCGACGTCTCTAAGTCGTTCGTGAATGTAGGCCAGAACATCGCTGGCGCGTGCTCGCTGGCTGGGTTCCAGATTCGTTGGCAAAGGCGGCGCGCCTGCGGGGAATAGTGGTATTTGCAGGTTTTCCGGAGTCACATCCGCAGACACCTGAAGATCTTTCGAAGATCCTCCCATCGCGTAATGGTCTGAAAGATATTTCAGAGGATTCAGCGAGGCGACTTCGATACCGATTGCTTTAGCATATCCGGCAATCTGTTCGTCGCTGCCGTAAAGCAGTGTGCAGCGACCAATTTGAATATGGTCGCCCGGCTGAAGCACTCGCAACTGCACGGGATGTCCGTTGACGCGGCTGCCATTTGTGCTGTTGAGATCTGTCAGAATGATCTGTCCGCGATCTTCCTGCAGCTTGGCATGAACGCGGCTTACTCGTTCATCGTTTAACTGGATAACATTGTCTTCTTCTCTGCCGATTGTAACGGGAGTGGAAAGCTGGTCGTAAATACGACCTCGCTCCAGCCCTTCAAGAACTGACAGGGTCAACAATGTCATCGAAGTGATCCGATTTCTAATTCGTTTGTTTGGCTCATGGCCATAAGTCTATTGATAGAGCGGGCTTGTACGTGACTTCCACGGATCTTCGCGCTGCTTAACGTATGCATCAAAGAAGTCTGCAATGTTTTGTTCCATTGTTGTTTTGGCCTTGTCCAGCAGAAAGCCCTCAGCCGTGTATTTTTTGTCGCCAGCTTCACCAACGATTTTGCGAGCGGCGTCGGTTGTGTTTTTGAGTTCCAGGAACTTGAACACTGACTGCGCAGATTTTTCTTCGCTGCGGTCTGATGAGTTGTAGTACACATTGACGGCGATCCCCTTGGACGGATCAGCGATGCCTCGCGTAATCGCTGTTGTATTGATTCCTCGAACAGGCGACCTGGGGCTGAGCATCATGATTGCTCGCACATCCTGTCCTTTGGGCGTTCTGGCTGCCAACGTGGGAGCGTCCGGCCACGGCTTCTTCAGCCAATCGCTGAGTGTGAAGGCCGATGCGACCATGCAGCTGGAACCAGCAGCGGCAATCCCAAGTTTTCGGATGTTAAGCTTTTCGTTCTGATGTTCTTTCAGAAGAAAGTCTTTGACAGCTTCAAGGTCCTGAGTCGCCATCAGAGCGTAGTCGTTAGTGCCCAGCTTTGTGTATTTTTCACGCTCCGATTCTTCAACGTCAGGAACGCTTTCGCCATGTTTTCTAAGGTCGACTGTAACCACCGCAAAGTCTTTTTTCTGCAGCACTTTTGCCATGCTTTCCCAGACCTTGCGAGTTCGGCTGGCAGAATCTTCAATTCCTTCGGCGCTGGGAATCAGGATGACTACGGGGGCTTCTTTCCCCTTGCTGGATGGGAAGTACGTTATGTGTATGGGCCATCCATCTGCTGCGCTAAGCGTATGATCAACGGCTGAAGCATTTGCCTGAGCACGCGCGTCGGCTGTCAGGAAGGAAAGCCCGAAACATACGGTGAAGATCGCGAGAAATTTTGCAGGTAGTTTCATACTGACATCCTCATCCATCTAGATCTCATCTGCCATTCAACGTTGTTGTTATGGCGGCACGTCGAATACACGCCAAAAAGGGGGATTTAGCGCAAGTCTAGTCTACGTCTCGTTATAAGAGCGGTCAAATCATCCAGAATGCGAACCGTAACGCTTCCGGCAGCCTTGAAAGCAAAAACAGGCGATTCTGGAATAGGAAATATGAACTTTATGGCGTTCTGATTGAAAAACGTGAGGGGAAACCCGCCTTTCTGCTGCAGTGTTGTTGCGGCGATGAGGCGTGTTTGCAGAATCGTTTTACTTGATACAGAAGTAAGTTTGGCCGACCTGTTTCGATTGGCCAAAGCCGGGTATGCCAGCATTTATGGCTGGCGATCCATTCAGGATACAGGTGTACCCTGCTCTCTCCGATTTCGTCGCATTGTTCAGTCTGCTGTGGGAAGAAATTTCAGCAGGCTGGCAACCGTTTCCGGACGCGATTCGGCGATGTTTTCAACTGGATCCGGGCTGGTGCGAATATCGTAGAGTTCAATATGGCTTGCCTGTTCACGCTTGTTCGGATCACGTTTGTTTGGGTTAACAATCAGGCGATAACTTTGATCGCGGATGCTAACCGATTTCTGCCAATAGCTGATTGCTACGGGTTTGACGGATTCGGCTTCGCCGGTTAACAAAGGCTTCAGGCTGATTCCGTCCAGTGGCTTGCTTGTTCTGGTGAAACCTGGCTGGCATAGATCAATCAAAGTTGGGTAAATGTCGATCGATTCCACCAGCGCCTGGCATGGTGTTCCAGGTTGCGAAACTCCCGGGGCACGGATAATCAGCGTGCTTTTGTTGGCCCGTTCAAACGGACTGTGCTTGCCCCAGATGGCGGTGTCTCCAAGGTGCCACCCGTGATCTCCCCAGACCACGACGATGGTGTTTTTGTCCAATCCGCTTTCTTTTAGTTCCGAAAGTACTCGACCAACCTGGCGATCCACGTAACGCACGCACGCCAGATATGCTCGCCGAGCCTGCAAAGAATCCGCTTCGCTAAGCGGCCAGGTTTTCTTCATGCCGGAAGCGTATTTATAGAACTCACCGCTTTTGTGCCAGTGAGGCGAATCTGATTTTTCGGGCGCTGCAATTGGCGGAATGGCCTTTTGTCGAAATGCGTCCCAGTCTTGTTTGGGTGCCACAAAGGGCAAGTGTGGCTTGAAGAATCCCAGCCCCATAAAGAACGGTTTGTCGGATTGCCTCAGCACTTTCAGTTGCTTAATCGCAGCGGTAGCCATCATACCGTCGGGCAGGTCGTCGTCATTTTCGACGGTGAATTCCATCAGGTCCTTATTGTTATTTCCGTCTTCTCGATGGCGTCCATTTGCATACGCGAAAAAGATTCCCCAGCCGCGCTTCCAGTCGCCAAACGGTGTGAGTTTGTCGTCCCATGCATGAGGCATTTCATCGCGACCGTCGCCCTTGCCGTTGTATTCGTAGACGCGACCGTCTGCGGTGTGTGAGATCTTTCCAATAAGCGTTGTGTGATAGCCGCTGCGTCGGAACAGTTCCGGCATCGACTGAGCGCCCGGTTGTTGTTTCACATTCAATGCCGTTTTGCCGGAATACATGGCGCCGTTGCCGAGTGCTCCTGAAGTGGCTGGGCTTTGGCCGGTCAGCATGGCGTATCGAGAAGCTCCGCAGGTCGCGACCTGAACGAAGTGATTTGTGAACAAAGTTCCTTCGCTGGCCAATTGGTCCAGGTGAGGGCTTTCCACATATGATAGTCCATAGCATCCAAGCTCTGTCCGGAGATCGTCGATCGCGATAAACAGCACGTTGGGAGATTCCGCCGCCGATAGAGTTCCGGCAAGACCGATAATCGCGAACGCCGGAATCCATTTTCTAAAAATGCTGCGTACGTATGCCGTCATGAAAGTTTCTTTCTGGTCAGAAAACAGCGATGATTAAGCGGCAAACTAGAATTGGAATCAACGTAGAACCGCGTTTGGTGAGCGTCATTTTGAACAGGCGTGGACCGGAATACAACGCAAGTGTTCCAGCTTGCGAAACAGCTCGTTTATTCTGGCGATATTAAGTGCGGTGGGCGTACCGGAAATTGACGGCAACACAATCTGAGCGGTGGGTATCCGAAACCAATTGGGTGGCGGCTAAGAAAAGTGTCAAAGCTGTCAGGAACACTTGAGTGAGTTTGAACACGGTTGCTGCAGGAAAGATTTTAACCATAATGAAGTCCGTCCCAATCGAAAATTCGTGGAGCTTCTGTCCACGCTGCGGCACCAGGTCTGAAGTTGCATCCGGCAATCCATTTGCCTGCAGTGAGTGCAGGTATACTCACTATTTCAGTCCATGTACGGCAGTCGGAGCGTTGATTGTTGATGCGTCAAATCAAATGCTGTTTATTGTTCGTGGCAAAGATCCCGGCAAGGGAAAACTGGGACTGCCGGGCGGATTTGTTGACTCGAAAGAAACCGCCGAAACCGCTTTGATTCGTGAGATCAAAGAAGAGCTTAATTTGGATGTTTCAGGCTTTGAATATCTGGCGTCGTTTCCCAATGAATATGCGTATGGTGGCGTGATTATTCCTGTGACGGATCTGTTCTTTGTTACTCGAGTTGCAAGTCTGGAAAACATTGTGATTCAGGAAGTGGAAGTTCACGACTGGAAGTTTCTGAATGTGCAGGATGTCCTCGCGGATATGCTGGCCTTCAGAACTCACGAACAGGCAATCGAGGCATTTCGGTCGGCGAATTCGGAGCACGGCGACGCGACGTTTGGAGTAGGCGTTGGCAGCCGCAGGTTCAAATGACTTGCTGAGGCTGCTTATGGGCTTTTGGTAGTGATCGAGCTGACCTGGTGCTCTTTTATATCTTCATTTTGGGTTAGCCGGAGTCGCCAGACTTCGAAGTTCGACTGTAAGTGGCGTGAACTCTGCCGAGTCCAGTTACAGCAACCGCCCCGAATTTTTAACGGTGACAAAGCACGAGTTGAGTTCGGTCCAAAAAAAATGGCTGGCTTCCGTGAAGAAGCCAGCCATTGAATTAACTTGCGAAACGACCGTTGAGATTACTCAGCTGGTGTTTCTTCTGTTGCGTCGGTGTCGGCAGCAGCTTCAGGAGCTGCTTCTGCTTCTTCCGGCTTTTCTTCGTCGGCAGCAGAACCGCCCATGCTGAACAGTGGGCCAGCACCGGCTCCCATTCCGCCCTTCAGGTCCTCTGGTCGTTTTGTTGCTGTCGTTGCAGCAGCTCCGCCAACGCCACCACCAGCGGTTGCGCCCGCTTCGCCAGCAGCTTCGGCAGCTGCAGCTTCACGAATTTCTTCGTCTGAACGGCAGCTCAGGCCGATCTTGCGATCAGCGGTGTCGACTCGAAGAATGCGAACTTCCAGTTCATCGCCAACGTTGACCATGCTTTCAGGGTGTTCAACCTTGTGGTCAGCCAGTTCAGAAACGTGAAGCAGGCCTTCCAGTTCGTCTTCCAGTTCTACAAACACGCCAAAGTTGGTGATCTTTGTGACCTTGCCTTTGACGCTGCTGCCTGGGCTGTACTTTTCTGGAATCGTTGTTTCCCATGGGTCATCAGCAAGCTGCTTCAGGCCCAGAGCGATACGACGACGATCCTGATCGACAGACAGAATTTCGCATTCAAGCGGCTCGCCCTTTTTGAGCATTTCGTTTGAGTGTGCGATTTTGCGAGTCCACGACATGTCGCTGATGTGCAGCAGGCCGTCAACGCCTTCTTCCAGTTCAATAAACGCACCGTAGTTGGTGAGGTTACGAACGGTACCCGAAACTTTGGTTCCGACGGCGTATTTGTCAACAACGTTGTCCCATGGGTTGGACTGAGTCTGCTTCATACCCAGAGAAATTTCCTGCTTCTCTTCGTTGATGCCCAGAACCATCACTTCAACGACGTCGCCAATGCTGACCAGTTCGCTTGGGTGGTTAACGCGACGTGTCCATGACATTTCGCTGATGTGAACCAGACCTTCGATACCGTCTTCCAGTTTGACAAACGCACCGTAAGACAGCACGTTGACAACTTCGCCCTTGATAACAGTGTCCACTGGATACTGTTCTGCGACGTTTTCCCATGGACTCTTTGTCTTCTGCTTCAGACCAAGAGCGATCTTTTCTTTTTCGTAATCGATGTTCAAAACCATCACTTCGATCTTTTCGTCGATCTTGACCATTTCGGTCGGATGGTTGATTCGTCCCCAGCTCATGTCGGTGATGTGCAGCAGGCCATCGATACCGCCAAGGTCCACGAACGCACCGAAGTCTGCAATGTTCTTGACGGTACCCTGACGCAGGTGGCCGATTTCCAGAACTTCCAGCAGAGCTTTCTTTTCTTTTTCGCGAGCTTCTTCGATCAGGCGACGTCGAGAAACAACGATGTTTCGTCGAGCTTCGTCGATCTTAAGAATCATGCATTCAATATCGTTGCCGATGTAGTCTGCAATGTCGGAAGGTCGACGAACGTCAACCTGACTGGCTGGCAGAAAGACGTTGACGCCGTTCTTGACAACCATGTCGCCGTCCATTTCGCGACCGATGGCAACCAGAAGACCACCTTTGATCTTGCGAACAACCGGGCCCTTGACGATGTCGCCTTCGTTGTGTGTCTTGATGATGTCTTCCCAATCGCGTACGCGACGGGCTTTTTTCATCGACAGAACGATCAGGCCAATGCTGTCTTCGAATTCTTCAAGCAGAACCTCGATCTTTGAGCCAACGGCTGGAAGAACTTCACCGTCTTCCCATTCTTCGCGTTGGATCACTCCTTCGCTCTTGTATCCAATATCAACGACTACTTCTTCAGAATCGACGCGGACAACTGTGCCCACAAGGATGTCGTTGATGTCGTAGGTCTGAGCTTCTTCGTTAATGACGTCTTCGAGCATGTCGAACGAGGCGTCCATGACTGCCTCAAGTTCTGTGTCGTCTACATCAAATTCACGAAGGAGGTGACGGTCTACCATTGTAAAAGCCTGAAACTAATGCTCGCTGCGACAATCGCAACGATACATGTTAAAAGGGTGAATGCCAGCTGCCTGGCGGCGAACATACGCCGCAAACCGAAACACGGAAGCTAGTTGCGAACCGGGCATAGTATCGAATTACCTTAACCACGTCCAGTACTTGAATCGGTCAGATTGGCCGGAAAAACCAGCATTTCGAATACAGTTTCCCCGATTCGAACAGCTGTCAGCTCTTTTGCAGCTTGCCTATTCTCATTCGTGAAAACCGGCGACCAAATACGCTTCAATTACGGAATGTGAAACTACAGCACCCGGAATACGCGCATTCGGGAAACACTGAGCACTTCCTGGGCGGCGGTGGTAGTTCGCGGGCAATTGCTTGCCTATTATCTGAAACCATCAATCCGGCTGAATGAGGCAAGACGTTGTTTGAACGAAATTCGCGACTGCCCATGATGTCGGAGATACGCGTCACAACAGTTCGTTTGTTGTCTTGCCGCCAACTATGCTCACACATTGTGAGCACGTTTTTTCCGCACCTGTCTTAAATAAAATTTCAATCAGCGAAAAGGAATCTTCCGACGATGTCGAAGGACGATCAGAATTCTGCCAACGAAAACGCCCGAAAGCCCAAGGTTGATCGTTTCGAAAAGGTGCGGCTTGAAAAACTCGACAAAATCGTCGAAATGGGTTTCGACCCGTTCGGCCAGCGATTTGACGATCACCTTTCCATCGCTGAAGCTCGCGAGCTGGTTCCCGAAGCGTCGGGCGAAGCTGGTCCCGTGTGCCGCGCGGCGGGCAGAATCATGCTGCGACGCAAAGCGGGTAAGCTGAGATTTTACGATATCAAAGACCAGACCGGACGCATTCAGCTGCTGTTTTCCAGAGGCGACCTTTCGGAACAACAATGGGAACTGATGGGCCACCTTGACCTGGGCGACTTAATCGGCATCGACGGAATCGCGTGGCGGACCGACAGCGGTGAGTGCTCAATCAAGGTTCAGAAGCTCACAGTGCTGTGCAAGTCGCTCGCTCAGCCTCCGGAAAAATATCACGGTCTGGAAGACGAAGAAACCAAACTGCGCCAGCGCTACAGCGATCTTATTTACGGTGAAGGCGTGCTGGAACGCATGCTGAAGCGTTCGTCGATTCTAGACTCAATCCGCCAGACTCTGCGAGCTCACAAGTTCAACGAAGTGGAAACTCCGGTGTTGCATTCCATTGCCGGTGGAGCCGCCGCGCGTCCGTTTATTACTCACCACAATGCTCTGGATATGGAGCTGTATCTGCGAATCGCGTTGGAACTTCACCTGAAGCGATTGATGGTCGGTGGTATCGAACGAGTGTACGAAATTGGTCGAGTGTTCCGAAACGAAGGTGTCGACAAGACGCACAATCCGGAATTCACGATGATCGAAATCTATCAGGCTTACGGCGACTATCGATCGATGATGGATTTGACCGAAGAATTGGTTGTGAACGCGGCCAAAACCGTCAGCGATTCACTGGTGCTGCCATGGGGGCCGGACGGAGACACAATCGACCTGACTTCGCCGTGGGAACGAAAAACTTATGGCGAGTTATTCGAAAAGCACGCAGGCTGCGACATGAGAGACACCGCTGCCGTGGCTGCGGTTGCCGCAAAGCACGGTATCGAAGTGGAAGGTCGCCATCCTGACGTTGTTGTTAGCGACGTGTTTGAAGCGACTGTTGAAGACCATCTGGTGGGGCCGATTTTCGTAACTGATTATCCCGCTTCCATTTGCCCTTTGACGAAACGCAAGCAGGATGACCCCAACATTGCAGAACGCTTTGAATTGTTCGTGAAGGGGATGGAACTTGCCAACGCCTACACCGAACTAAACGATCCTCGACTGCAGGAAGAACTGTTTCTGACTCAACTGGACGGCATGTCGGAAGAAGATTCCATGGCGAAGATGGATCACGATTTTATTCGAGCACTTAAAGTTGGCATGCCGCCAGCCGGTGGTCTGGGAATCGGCATCGACCGTCTGGTGATGCTGCTGACGAACAGCCACAAAATCGGCGATGTTATTTTCTTTCCGCTGTTGCGACACGAACAACCCGCCGGTGGTGTTCCGAAAGAAACCGAATAGCGGCCGATTTGAAGCACCACACGCACGTCCCCGTTTCGATTGTGCGTATTCAAGTTACGTAAATTTTGACGCACCTGCGTCTGATACTTTTGGAAATGAGAGAAGCAATCAAATGATTACAGTTGGAATGAACTATCAGGTTATTGAAGGCAAGCAACAGGACTTCGAAGATAAGTTTGCTGGCGTCATTGACGCATTGAATGCGGCAGACGGTCACACGAAATCGAGCCTGTGGAAAGACGTTGCTGATGGAGCGTCTTATCTGATTACCAGCGAATGGACGGATGAAAACGCATTCACCGAATTCATTCGCAGCGACGCCTTCCGCGCTGTGACGAACTGGGGCAAAGAGCAAATTCTTGCCGGTCGACCTCAGCACAAGATCTACAAGAACTGATTCGACATCGTTTGAGTTGGTAATTCGTAAGTCGTGCACAAATTTGAAAATGCCGGTGGGCACCATCCACCGGCATTTTTTATTCAGCTGACCATCAGTCTGGGTTGGTCGCAATCGGCCAAATTTTCCAGCGTGCAGACCTGGCGAGCGCCTGATTCACCTGGTGGCTGCACTCGGGGTCGTCCCATCCGAACTCCGGGGAAACCAGTTCGCCGATTTTCTGAAGCAGTTGGACATTCAATTGCGTTAGTAACATGAGCGGTACGCGACGTCTTAAAATGTCGACAAGGCTGACCGCATTTTCGCTGGCGGCCGCGTAGACCAATTCGGCTTTGCAAAACGGCAGGTCGGGCACGATGCGTTCAGCCAGTTCGGGACGGATGGCGACAAGTTGCAGTAAGTGTTCTGTGTTTGCTCCGTGTCGGCGAGCACAGGTTTCTGCCGAATGCTCGTCCATGCCCTGTGCGACGGCTTTTCTGCAAACGTTCTGCATCCATGTTGCGAACTTCTCATTCGGCGACCACGCCATTTTGAGTTCTGACCATGTTCGTCGAGTGCGACGATTAAGCTTCGTCAAAATATGGTTGACGGCAGAAGTAGCGTCGATTCTCGCCGACGTGTACTTGCCTCCCAACGACGTCATTAGCCCCGGAATCGTTTCCTCAAACGACCATTCGCGAGAAACGCCGGATGCGGATTGATCCGCTTCGTTCTGTAAAGTTCGCAGTCCCACATACGCACCGTGAACTTCGGTGCGGCTCCACCGCGTTTTTAGATAGCCATTGGCCGCGTCCAGCAGATAATTGATGTCCTGCGATTCGACGCGCACATCGGCTGGATTGCCACTGTAGTCGGTGTCTGTTGTTCCCAGTAAAGTGCGACCGTACCACGGAATTAAAAAGAACACTCGCCCATCACTTTTTGCCGTCAGCAATACGGCATTGTTTGAAGATAACGGAGGCATTACCAAATGAACGCCCTTTGTTAATCGAACTCGACATGCGTTTTGTGGTTCTTCGCCCAGACCAAATTGCTGAAACACCCATGGTCCGGCGGCGTTGATTACAATTGAAGCGTGAACGTCAAAGGTTTCTCCCGTCAGCCGGTCATTTAATCGCACGCCGGTTGCTCGACCTGCGGCTTTAAGAAGTTCGGTGGCCGTCATATAGTGACATGCGGTGACTCCGTTTTGCATGGCAGTGTCAACCACTTCCAGCACCATGCGGAAATCATCTGTGCCGCAATCGCCGTAGCTGAAGCCCGCCACCAGGTTATCTGATGACAAGGCTGGTTCCTGTTGGACAAGTTGAGCGGCCGAAAATGATTGTCGCCTGCCAACCGGTTGATTTCTTCCGGCCAATAGATCGTACAGCCACAACCCGGCTTTCAGTTGCAGTTTCCCAACTCGCGAATCGCGATAAACGGGCAGTAGAAATCGCAGGGGACGCACTTGATGAGGCAGCAGGCGGTTGAGTTCTTTTCGTTCCTGCAGGGATTTTCGCACCAGCCCGAATTCGTAGCGTTCCAGATAACGCAATCCTCCGTGGAGCAGTTTTGACGACGAAGACGATGTCGCGCTGCCCCAGTCGGACTTTTCCACCAAAGCGACTTTCAGCCCCGACAACGCTGAGTACAGGGCCATCCAACTGCCGTAGATGCCTCCACCAATAATCACGACGTCAAACGGTCCGGTTTTGAGTTTGCTGACATCACGAATCATGTGGAAGTCGTTTGTGTTGTTTCAGTATTTGGCGAGTGCGTTCGGGGTGATTGGTGATGATGGCTGAAACGCCGATATCCCAGGCCTTGATCACGTCTTCCACATCGTTGCAGGTGAAACACGAAGACACCAGCCCACTGTTATGAATCAGTTGGACTATCTGCGGTGTCAGTTGGCTGATTTTACCGTCCACTGCTGTTAGCCAGGGCATTGAAGCCAGTTTAGCGGCCGTTAAAGTTTCCGGCTGATTTGTGTTCAGCACCAGGCTTATTTCGGGAGCGATGGCATGAATCGACTCCAGCACAGAACAGTCAAAACACAAAACGGCCACCGTTGATGAGATGTTGCGTTGCCTGATTGCGTCGACAATCGCATCAATCAGAATTTGAATTTTGTCGGGCGAAAGTTCGCTGGCCTTGACTTCCAGCAACAGCGGGCAGCTTTTGCTGAAGGATTCCAGCAATTCATCGAGTGTCAGCAGGCGTTGGTCGGCAAACGTTCCAGACAACCAGCTTCCGATGTCCAGCTGTTTCAACACAGATAGAGACGTTTCGGCAATCTTCACGCCGGCATGCCAATAGCGATCCAAAACGGTGTCGTGGCAAACCACAACCTGGTCGTCGCCAGTTAACTGCACATCAAATTCAATCGCATCTGCCGCACCGGCCACAGCCGCCTCAAATGCCGCTCGAGTGTTTTCCGGACAAACATCAGAAACACCCCGATGAGCCACAATCCATCGTTGGAAAGAATCAGGAAACATGCGGTCAACTTGTGAGGCCGTTGGAGAGTCGCGAGCATCATCGCCGGTGGTATGTCGGGGCACGCTGAGCGTTGAAACGCCGGCAAGAAACCACAAAATCAAATTCCGTTTCAAAATTTCCGTTACGTTCAATCCCCGTCCCGTAGGGACCCAATGTCGGTAGAAAAAAACACCCAACACCAACCACCTAAATTCATATTCAACGTTCTGCGTACCGACATTTTTTCCGCCGTTCAACGGAACATGTTGGCGTCCGTTAACGGTCGGAAACTCGCAGCTTGAATTCGTCGCTGTTGCCGACCAGTTCTGGTGCGTACATGCCTTCGATCTTTGTTGGCAATGCAGACACTCGCTGGCTCGGCATTTCAGCTCGGATTCGATAGCTGATGCTGTGTTGACCTCGAGCCAGCGTGCTTAGGAAAAAGCTGACTCGATCGTCACGCAGTTCCCGGTACGCTCGCAGACCTTCATACACATAGCCGCTGCGTTGGTCGTCCAGTTCGAAGCCGCTGGCTTTACGGTCTTCCAGCAGCAGGTACTCATAGTCGTTCTTGCTGTCCACGATCAGTTCCACTTCAATCAAATCGCCGCTGGTGACGTTGGCAAGGTTGTCCAACGCAATTCGTTTATAGCGAGCAGTCTGCTGCTTAACCACCTGGCCCCGATCACCCTGAACGCTGACGTCCTTGTCGTCTCGTTCCAGTTTATAGAAGCGTCGCTGAACTTTGACTTCCAGACCAGCCGCTGCGATCTGATCTTCCTTCGTGAAGTTCGTCAGATACGCGTTGAAGTACACCGGCCCCGTGCCTGAACGACGCAGTTCAATCTTATGAGCTCCCGTCTTCACGGCATCGCCCTGCAGCAACATCACGTTGTCGAAGCTGAATAGATTTTCAGCGGAAATTTGCACCTTCTTCTGAAGAGTTCCATCCACATAAACTTCGACCGTCATGTTCGGCTTGTCTTCGCCGGTGGCTGCAATGTAGTCGGCCATGGCTTCGACAACCAACGCTGTGTCGCGAGTGCTGTTCCAGTAAGTTCCGTGCTTGCGGTTGTTCAGCAGGTACTTCACCAGCTTTGGAGCCGTTTCACTTTTCGGATTTGCCTTCAACAGCAGTTGCAGGTAACGAGCCATGGCTTCGTTTTCGCTGCCGTACCAGTACCACCAGCTGTTCTGCGGCATTCGCAGCCATGCTGTTTGGTTTTCGTCGTCCTGTTCCAGAAACTGTTCGATGTTTCGCAACACCATGTCGCGTCGCGGAACGTCTTTTTGGAAGTGCAGAACAAGTCCGGTGAGTGCCTTCGCGTACACAGACAAGTCGCCTCGATCGCGATACAGATAATCGGTCATCGCTGGATCGTTGGCGTCTTTTTCTGCCAGAACAAATGCCACAAAGGCGTCTGTGTTTGAGGCAGACATTCTGTACTCAGCCTTGCGATCTTTGAGTTCGGTCGGGTGTTCGCGACGCCAGTCACCTTCCCTTAGTTTGGCAAGTTCTTCCTGCTGATGCTGCTTCAACCATTCGACGCCCCTGGCCAGAACATCCGGCAGCACGGGAACATCATTGCTGATGGCAACAGTCAGCCCATGAACAACCTGAGCTGTCGTGTGAGCCGACGAATACTCTCCGTAACCGCTAAACCAACCCCATCCGCCATCAGACAGTTGCATGGCCGTCAGGTCGTTGACACCGGTCTTGATGATCAACTGCATCTCTGCTTCGTCAAACACAGGATTGCGGTCGTAGCGTTTCCACTGAGCTGCTCGAGTGGCCGGATCGCCAATTTCCTGAGCGTTCAGGTTGGTGCGTTTGTTTTGCACGTCAGCCAGATTGACGCCCATTCGAAGCAGCGTCTTCTGAGTAATCACCGACGGAAGAAACCGGTTGAGCGTTTGTTCTGTGCAGCCGTATGGATATTCAATCAGGTAAGGCAACGCATCGACCATGGCTCCAGCCAGAGTTGGGCTGTAGCGAACTTCCAGCCGAGACTGTTCTTCAATACGAGCGGCCGGAACATTGATATTCACAGTTGCTGAACTTCCATCCGGGCGAATGACGCCAGCAAAGCTTTCGGTCTTTAGTATTCCATGAACCTGAACAGGAATCGAAAGTTCGGTCGCATCAGATTCTTCGTCGGTCAACGCCATCATGCGAACTTTGGCGGTGCCGGAAGCGACGACTCCCACGTTCCAGTCGACTCGAACTTCACCACCGGCCGGAATCTGCACCACCTGTTTGGCGTCACCAAGAATATGCAGCTGGCCGCCTTCGGTTTCCAGAACGACTGTCGCCGTCTTGGCAGTTTTAAGATAGTTGTGAACCACGCCAGACAAGGTTACGAGGTCTGTTTCCGTAAAGAAGCGTGGCGTTTGAGGTCGAATCAACAGGTCCTTGCTGCAGATAATGTCGCTGCTGCCGGAACCGACTCGAGTGCCGTCGCCCAGAGTCCACGCTTTGATTTTCCACGTGGTCAGGTTGTCGGGCACTTTGAATTTTACTTCAACAATTCCGCTGGCGTCTGATGTTACGCTGGCAACCCAATAAGCTGTGTCGGCAAAGTTGGATCGCATGGTTGGTTGAACGTCGGGCGCTGCACCTCCGCCACCGGGAGCCGCTTCAGACTTCATCATTCTTGCCATGGGAGCACCAGCCATGCCAGGTTCCGCTGGAGCTGCGTCCATCATCGCTTCGGCAGCCATGGGCATTGCGTCGCCGCGCATCATCATGGATCTTGGTTCACCGAAGCCGCCGCCGCCCATGCCTCCGCCACCACCAAAGCCGAGCATCAGGTTTGGCGAACCGTCGCTTAAAGTCTGCATCTGTGTTTCGTTGCTTTTGTGTAGCGGCGACGAAAACTGATCCAGAGTTGTCTGGTTCTGAATACTGTGACTACGTCGCATGTTCCAGAAGAACGAACGAATTTCAGGGATGCTGCTGGCGGCGATATACTCAAGGCTGGCGTCGTAAACGCTGACGACGGTGTTGCCGACGAACGGTTTGCCATCGATATCAGTCAGTTTTAGTTTGACGATGGCTTCCGCACCGGGACGGTATTTGTCCGATGAAGGCAGCACCTCGACGTTGGCGATCTTCTTTTCGGGGGGCACAACGATCTCTTTCATATCGCTGTGCAACCGGCCATCGGCAATTGTGAGTGCTTCCACAAAGAAGTTGGGCATGTCTTCTCGCAGAACGTTCAGTTCCACCGTTTTTGACTTGCCGGAAATCTGCAGAACCTGAGGCTTTGGGCATAGTCCGTTCAGTGGTCTCACAAACAGCAGCACGGTGCTGTCTTCTTTGTTGGTGTTCACCTGCAGGCTGATCTTTTCGCCGGGAGCGTATTCTCGCTTTTCGGTGATGAGTTCAATGTCGTTGAACCGGTAGCCTCGACCGTCTTCGTTGAGGCCTCGAACAAACAGAACGTAGCCGCCTTCCTGCTGATGGTTTTCTGCATCGGTCAGCTTCACGGAAACTCGAAACTGCCCGGCAGCGGGAACAACGATCTTCAAATCTGCATGGCCTTGATCGTCGGTCGCGACGTCCCATTCCTGAACGGCCTTCTCGACAAGCTTTTCACCTTCGTAAGAAACGGCGAACAGCGTTGCTTTGCCACTGCTCTTTACGCCTTTTCCGTCGGGAGTTCTGGCCTGCATGCCGACGTCAACGGTGTCGCCCGTTCTGTAGTGACCTCGATTTGGCCAGACGAATACTTTGAATGGTTCGCGAGCGACCAGCACGCTGCCGCTGCCGATGATCGTGCGGCGAGACTGGTCCACAACTTCCGCGGTGATACTGTAGTTATGATCGCTGTCGCTATGTTCCTTCAAAGCTTCCGCTGTATCGATATCGATTAAAAACGTCCCGTCTTCTCCGATTTTCGCGTCGCCTTCGACAACGACTTCCGGAGGATCAGGCTGCCAGCCTCGCCAAACAGGAATCGGACCAACGCAGCCCCAGTTATTCCAACCGGGATACCAGGTATAGTCCTGACCAAACCACCAATAGCCGGGCGAATACAGCCAATCCCAACGAGCAACAGGATACCAGCGGCTGTCCTTCTTTGTTCGTTCTACTTTGAAGTGAACGGTGGCTTCCGTAACGGGAGCTCCAAAGAAGTACTTCGCATTCACCGTGGCCTGAATTTTTTCGCCCAGCTGAACGGGTTTGGTCGGAGCATCAATGGTAACTTCGTATTCGGGCTTGCGATATTCTTCAACCTTGAACGAACCTTGTCCCAGAGTACGAAACTGTTCTGTTTCATAGGTTTCCGTAGCGTTCCCGTTTCGGCGAGTGCGTTTTACGGTCACGTTGCTGCCGACCATTAATGCGTACTGGCCGAGGGTGGCCCCATTGGGGATTGTCCATTCACCGTCCAGCCCTGCCCATTTATCGGTGGTGACGTTTTGCTCAAAGACAACGTCACCTTTCGGATTGCGAATCTGCAGAACGTACGGCTCGCCCGCATACAAAGCGTTATCTTCGTGATAACGAGGCTGACGCACCCACATGCGGAATTTCACCGTGTGATCGGGGCGGTAAACCGGGCGGTCCGTCATTGAATAGACTCGGACAGAAATGTAGTCGTTGGCGTTCAGCTTTGCCGGCACCCAGATACGATCGAAGCCATCGTAAGCCAGTCGACCATCTGCGGTGCGAGCGATCGAGAGCCAGCTTTTTTGTCGATCAAGTTCCTGTGGATTCGGAATGCACATCCCGTTGGCATCCGTGCGATCTGCGAAGCGAGATGTCACGATGCGATACTTCGGAGTCTGCCCGACACGTTCCTGATTCCAGCCAAAAAATTCCATGTTGGCGTTGGCAACTGGTTTGCCGGAAACAGAATCTGCCACATAGTAAAGCGTGCCATCTTCAATTCGCTTGCGACTGATGGCGGTGTCGGCAATCCACAGCACGATTCTGGCTTCGTTGCCGTTCTGCATTTTGGCCGTTACAAAATAGGCTCCTGGCTTCTGCAATGGCGTGATGACGTTTGTTTCAGCGTCGAAATGATTAGCGGGAGGTTTCAGTTCCAGATTCCATTCAGCCACGATTGGCTGCAGATACTTCGCCTGGTTTTCGTTGACCAGTTGGTAACCAACGTTTTCAATCTGCAGTTTCTGGTAGTCCAGTTGTGGCGGGCCGCTTTGAAGATACGCTTTTGTGTCGGCGAGAAGTGCTTCGATATCAATCGGTTGAGCGGTGAAGGAAATCAGCGAACCGTTGCGATAGCGAATTCCGAGAGTTGCTGCTTTGCCCGGCAGCTGAATTCTGGTTCCGTCAAATTCCATCCAGTTTTTGACGATCTGGTCAATCTGCGCCTGTACGCTTTCTCGTTCGTAATCTTCGGTGACAATTTTCAACACTTCAGCCAGCGTGGCAGCGGCCTGAGGGTACTGATGGCGATTCATTCGAACAGAAACAAGCTGATTAAGCGCTTGTCTTTTCGAACCGTCGTTGCGAAGAATCACCTTGTTGATGACGGCGATATGGTTGAATTCATCTGGCAACGTCAGCTTCTTCGGCCCGGTTGCCAGATTTGCGACGGTCTCTGTATCTGCCAGTTCATGAACAATCCACGCTGGCTTTTCCTGATCGGCGATTTCGTCTTCGTCGCCCTGAACAACAAACGGTACTGAGCCAACAAACTCATCTCGTACGCCGAATTCTGCCTGAAGAAACTGAGCCCACTGCAGATCGACTTCACTTCGTCGCGATGGATCGGCGATTGCTGATTGTTCCATCGCCCACCGCCAGCGTTCTCCGTCGGTCTTTGCGGCCTGCCATGATGTGGGAAGCTGAATGAAGATGGGGTTGCCGTCTTCATCGACAGGAGCACCTTTGGATGTGTTGCCGATGAATCCTCGACCAATACCGCCGCGACCGAATTGCATTCCGCTGGAAGGGATGGAAAACATGCCTCGACCATAACCGCGACCGCCGCCGGCTTCGTCGTAATCGGGCAGCGTTTCAAGGTCGGTTAAATCCTGCAACCGCCACGATTCGCCGTGACGATTTTCGCCGGAAATTTCAGCCAGGCTCTGATAGAAATTCCCTTTCTCGGACGGTTTCGCGGTTTGATCATTCTCCATCAACGGCATGGCGGAAACCAGCAATTGCAACGCTTTCACGCGATCGCGAGTTCGGCTGCTGACATACTTGCCGCCGCCTCGATGGTATCCTCGTTCAAACGTTCCGCCGACGATGTAACCATCGTTGGTGACTTCGTGTTGTTGCACCACTTGAGCGATCGTCAGCAGCAGTCGCCAGTTTTGTGGATGGGCGGCGATGCTGTCTTCCATTAACTGATCGAATTCAGCAACTCGGTTCAGCGAATTCAGGCCCTGCATGGCCGATCGAAAGTCATCGGACAGCGCCCCAGCGGTATTGGTTGGGTCAGTTGCCAGTTGTGTGTAGATTGCCAGAGCTTCGGCGTGGTTATTGTCAGAGAGAAGCTTTGCGGCCTTCTGACGCTGAGATGCGTGGTCCTGCATTACGACTGGCTTTGCAAAGAATGAATGAGCCACCAGGCTCGAAGTTGCCGCAACCGTCAACACAAAGAGTGAAACGATAATCCGTCGCATAACTGCGTCTTTCTACCTGAGCGAAACTTCTATCGCACTTGCCGACCAGTGAATGATCAGCTTTTGATTACTCTCAACAGGTTATCGCACGGAAGTGAAATGAACCAGATGAGTACCGAAATCGCAACTTGTTATTCAGCGTTACAACACAGAAGACGCACGACGGTGGCGGACTCCAACGTTGTCAGTAAATACAGGCTGCACACTGCGAAGTGCACCACTACTCTGCCTGGTTCAACGAAAACGCAGGAAGTCTTCAGAATCACAAACTTCGCGTCGTGTGGAATGCCAGAACAACGGCCGGTAGGGACCGCCCCTCCGCTGAATGCCAATTGGGAATTCAATGTACTGGACAAGACAGTGCATGATAACAACCACGAATGGCACGAATTCTACGAATAACAGCGCTCGGAAATTCGTGTCATTCGTTGCATTCGTGGTTTAAAACTGCAGCAAATCGATCCTGGTCGAGTCAGCAATTCAGGATGGCGACTAACAGCCAGCGCACGAAAAAAGGCGACTACCGATCGGCAGTCACCTTCTGATTGTCTTATTTGATCAAGTAATCTGCTTAACTTAACCCGGTTTACTCAACGGAATTCAGAGTATCCGGTGATAAGCGTGACAGCAGCTTAGCCTTCTGGAACTGCAAATGGATCAACCACTTGTGGCTTCACGATGCCGCCAGAACGGATCAGGCTGACAGGCACGCGACGACGAACAACTGCGCCGTTTTCGACAACTCGAATTCGCTGCAGGTTTCGTTTGAACTTTCGCTTGCTGACGCCGGTTGTCTGACGACCGTTACCGCCCAGATACTTGGCTTTACCGCGTTGCGTGACACTGTTTCCGCCGACAGGCTTCAGGTCGCCGTAAAGTTCTTCAAGCTTGGCGCGTTTGATACGTTTGTTTTTTTTCAGTGTGCTCATGTTTATTATTTCTTGTTTGGCCGGTGCCAATTCGGCCCGAGTCTGAACATCGAAGGTGGGGCAGAATACTCACCCAGCGCCGGAACTTCAATTCTGATTTCCGCTTAGGTCGGCAGGAAACCGGGAACAACGCCGGTATTTCTCACAAACACGACGAAAAACGAGGTTCAGCAGGTCGCTATTCGTGGCGCAGAGCCTCAATTGGGTCCAGTCGGGCGGCAGATCGAGCCGGATACAGTCCGAAAATGATGCCGATTCCCACTGAGATGAAAAATGCCAGCGGTAAACTGGACGGAACCGGTTGAGGGTTCATTTCGATGAACATTCGCCCAAATTCGTCGCTTGGTTCACCGCCATCAAAGATAAATCGCTTCACAACTTCCACGATAAAGCCGAAAGCGTAAGGCGTGGAAAGTCCCAGCAAAATGCCGATTATGCCTCCAGTTCCGGACAAAACGATCGTTTCGGTCAGGAATTGCACCGTAATATCGTGCCGTTTGGCTCCCAGAGCACGCCGAATACCGATTTCTCGCGTTCGCTCGGTCACGGTTGCCAACATGATGTTCATGATGCCGATTCCGCCCACAATCAGACTGATACAGGCTATCGACCCCAGCACGACGTTGAAAATGTTGCGGATCTGTTCAGCCTGCTTCAGAAGTTCCAGCGGAACAACAATCGCGTAGTCACCGTCGGATTTGTGATTTCGCTTCATGCTTTCACGGATCACGTTGGCCGTTTCGACCACCTGGTCCTGCGAATCAACTCGCAAAGTTACCTGGCTTAATTCCCAGTATTCCGAACTGAACGAACCAGCCGTTCTGTCGATGTTCAGGTCTCCCAGGCGAACTCGCATGGTTTCCAGCGGTATGTAAATGTCCAGGTTATAGTCCTGCCCCGACATGCTGCCGCCAATGGCCGCACTTGCCTGGCGAGCCATTGTGACGCCCACAATGGTGTAAAACCGATCGGCGATGCGAACAGACTGGCCGACTGGGTTTTCATACTGAAACAACAGGTCGGCAGTTCCCGAAGCCAGCACGGCAACGTTGTTCTTTTGTTCTCGATCGCCGTCGCTGATGAATCTTCCCTGAGCCAGACCCAGGTGATTGATATCAAGATAGTCAGCCGTGCAGCCCACAATGCGAGATGTGATTTCTCGTTCACGATGGCGTGCCGCTTTATTCAGTTCGCGGATGGGAATGGCCTGAGTGACCGTAGGAATCGTTTGCGACAGCAGGTCGTAGTCTTTGTGCAGAATTCCATAACGCAGCACGTTTGTGTTGCCGGAACTGGCAGAACTTTCTTTCGGCGGCTTTACGCTACGCACGATGATGTTGTTGGCACCCAGTTTCAGTACCTGAGCCTGAGCCTGTTCGCTGGCACCTCGCCCAATGGCCAACATCGCGATGACGGAAAAAACACCGAAGACAATACCCAGCATCGTTAAGCCTGAACGCAGCTTGTGCAGCAGCAGGCTCTTCATTGCCAGTTGAATTGTTCTTAGTAAGCTGGGCATGTTTGATCGTGCTTCAGTAAGCGAACTTCAGTGTCAGGTTTTAGAGCGGTAGCTCGAATCGTCTAAGGCACTGCCTCGTTGATTTATCCTGGAAAAACGCCTTCTCCCGCGACAACTCCGTCTTTCATATAGATCTGACGTTTGGCCAGTTTGGCCACTCCTGGTTCGTGTGTCACCATAATGATGGTACGCCCTTCAGCGTTGAGCTTCAGCAGCATTTCCATGATTTCGGCTTCGGTGGCGGAGTCCAGATTTCCGGTCGGTTCGTCCGCCAGAATGATTTGCGGATCCATCACCAACGCTCGAGCAATCGCGACACGTTGCTGCTGGCCGCCTGATAACTGGTAAGGGCGATGGTCCAGACGATCGCCCAGTCCCACCATGGCAGCCAGTTCTTCAATTCGCTGATGATCGACGGCGGAAATTACCGGGTAGCCTTTGCGATAGTGCAACGGAACTTCGATGTTTTCCAGAACGGTGTACTGAGGAATCAGGTTGTACGACTGAAAGATGAAGCCAATCATTTCGTTGCGAATGGCCGACAAGTCATCATCGGAAATCGAAGAAACAGGCTTGCCACCGATGATGTATTCACCGTGCGTCGGTCGGTCCAGTGCTCCCAGCAGATTGAGTAGCGTACTTTTTCCACTGCCCGACGACCCCATGATCGCGACAAAGTCACCATGGGGAAAATCGATGGACACTCCACGCAGAGCCTTCACCACAACCGAACCAAGGTCATAGTGTTTCTGCAGGTCAACGACTTGAGCAGCAAATTCCATGTCGAGCTGTGTTCCTGCGATGCACGGGTGAGGAAAATGAATAAAGATGTGGGTTGAAAAAGGTGCGGAGGGTTTTGAATCGATGGAGGGCGGTGACGATTCCTGGCAGCTGTTCAGGGGGTTAGTTTTTCCCGGTTGCCTGGTTTTGGACAGCCGTTGGTGGGCAATGCCCACCCTACGACCACCATCAGATTGAGCTTTGACGCAGCGCTAGCCGCCGCTGAATGCTTTTGTGAGTTCTTCCAATGTGATTTTGCCGTCACCGTCTGCGTCACGTTCTGCAAATTTTCCCTGCAGATCGCTTTCGTCGGCGGTGATCGCTCCGTCCTTGTTTTTGTCGAGTCGATCGAAGATGGTCTTTGGATCCGGACGTCCGCCGCCGGGGCCGCCTGCTCCAGCACCGGGGCCGCCGCCACCTGGACCACCAGCTCCGCCAGGACGCCCACCAGCTGGTGGGCCGCCACCCGGGCCACCCACTGCAGGTGCAGCTCGTTCGGGAGTCACCGTGCGTTCTCGGTTATCTTCTTTTTCGCCCATCAGTTTGGATTCCAGTTCCGTGATGTCGCGAGAGAAGTGAGTTCTGGGGTTCATGATGACGTATTCGCCTTCTGCGACACCATCAATGACTTCCAGATATTCGTCGTTGGAATCGCCGACTTTAAGTTCTCGTAGTTGCACATTCCTGCCTGAAGCGACGTACGTGAAAAACTTGTCTGCGAACGACAGAGCAGACTGCACGGGGATCTGAATGATCTTATCCTTGCGGTCATCGACGATAATTCGAATTTCTGCCGTCATACCTGGCTTCAGTTTTCGCACCAGATCTTTGTCGTCTGTGATGCGAATCGCGGCTTCGTATTCTTTCAGGTCGGTGTTGGGCCAGTTACCGGGAGTTGGCACCGAAGATACCGATTCCAGAATGCCGTGATACATCACTCCGTTAACAGCATCGATGGAAATCTCAACAGGTTGCCCGATCATGATGCGGCTGATTCGAGATTCGTGAATTCGAGCGTCGATCTTCATTTGATCAAGGTCTGGCAGATTGATGATCGCCTGACGTTCGCGAACCGTGGCACCTTCTTCAATGATCACCGGTTCGCTGCGACGACTGTTTTGAGAAGCGTAGACTGCTTCACCTGATTGCGTGGCAATCAAGCGACAGGCTTTGATTTGACGAATCAGTCGTGCCAGTTTTTCTTCTTCAACCTGTAACGTCAGTTTGCGAGCTTCATAGTCGGCTCTCAGGCCCGCCATCACGGCTTCGCCTTCCAGGACGGCTCGCTTTGTTTCGAGGACGGTATCTTTCGCTTTTTGTTCCAGTTCGCTGACTGTGCGTTCCCGAGTGAATTTTTCCAACAGCTTCAGTTCGTTGTTTTTATTCTTCAACAGGATTTGTTGCTGAGTTACCTTGATACGAGCGGCTTCCAGATTATTCAGGTTTGTGTAACCTCGACGAGCCTGGTCACGCACCTGTTCGTATGATTCCTGCGACATGGCCAATTCTTCTTCGAACTTGCGAATGTCACCGGTCAGCGTTTCCGTCGCCTGTTCGTATTCACCACCTTCGGCTGTGTACTTGTTCAGGTCAAGTTTGGCAAGTTTTTGAGCCAATTCGGCCTGAGCCAGAAGACTTTCGTTTTCGCTTTCCTGGATCTGCAGACTTTTGTCAGCCTTTTCCAGGTTTGCTCTGGCTGTCGTTACGTCAATCTGCATCTGCTTTTCTTTTTCAACCAGAGCAGATGAATCCAGTTCGCACAACATGTCGCCCGCGATGAATTCTCCCTTTGCAATGGCCTGACGATCTTCCACCAGAATTTCGGTGAATTCTCCCATTGGAAATTCATACAGCTTTTCTTTGCCATCTTCTGATCGCAGCAGCACCGATTTTTCGGACTCAGATTCAACGTCGACAAATTCCACAACTCCGTCGAAGTCTGCGACGATCGGTCCGTTTACTCGACTGCCTTCAGGTACCAGCGAAATGATCGTGGTGGAGCCTTCAACCGTGTTTGTCAGTGTTGCGTTGCGATTACTGTCAACGGTTCCGTTTTCCGTGATTGTGATTCGGAAGGAGCCCTTTTCGACCTTGTGCAGAATGTATTTTTCGTCAGGCTTGCCTTCGCCTTCCGGAAAGTATTCCGCAACCAGCGACCGAGTCGCGGGCAGACGCCAGACAACTAAGGCTGCCACAAGCAATCCGGCGGCGATCATGAGGGCCTTGGCAGAACCGGACCGGGACTGAGCACACAATTTCTGTGATTCGCTGTTTATTGAATGTTTATTCATTATTTTGGGTCGCCAACGCGGGAGGGGCGATCTGTGGTGGGACGGGCTGCGTCGGGGCTGTTGGTTGGATTTGCGGCGGGAGAAGTTCCTGAGTTAACACTTCAGCCGACGGGAAAGTGTCGGTTACACTGGGACCATCTGCCAAATAAAACTTATCTTCCCAGACACCTTCTGCATTAATTTCCATGATCCCCATGTCTCGGAAGATGTTCAATCGATTCGATTCGTAGGTGACCCAGTCGCCGACCAGAGCATTTTGTGCATTCAAAACCGCATCCAGGGCGTTCAGCAGGGATAAACTGTTATTTTGGCCAACTCCAGTGGCCACGTTATCGTATTGTAGAGCCGCATTGCGAACTGTCTGGCGGTCAATTTCCAATCGCTGCTCAGAAACCCTCAATTGCCGCCAGCTGCTGCGTACTGATTGTTTTACGGCATCTTCTGCCGCCATATATATTCTGCGAGCCCGTTGGTAGTCGATTAACGCAGCATTATAGTCGTTTCTTTGCACGACCTGATCGATTGGCGTCTTGAAGTCAATGCTCACATTGGTGTCGTCGCTGTTGGTTTTGCCGTCAATTCCAGATTCACCGGAGACTCTAACGTCCAGTCTTGCCTTAAGGGCGTTGGCTGCGATCTCAACGGCACGTCGTGAGTCCATAACGGCCCCTCTGGCATTCATCAGGTCGTGTCGGTTTTCCAGAGCAATCTGAACCACCTGTTCAATAGATGGAGTTTCCATTTGTCCCGGAATTACGAACGAATTCAATGCGATGGCTTCGACTCGCAGTCCCGCCTGAACGACTTCAAGGCTTTGAGTAATCTGCAACAATTCTTCGCGAATCTGCACCGCCGCATCTCGAATGATGCCGCGGAACTCTTCGCCGGTCAGGCTCTGGTCTTCACCAAATTCGCCAACACTGGGCAGCTCAGACCATCCGTCTGGCAACTCGTCCTGTGAAATTTTCTGATCCGAGTTCTTGTCGAGGCTTGCAACGAGCGCGTCTTCTGAATCAGCCTTCAGCAGGTTATTGAGTAGTTCCAATTCCGTTGCGTATGATTTAAAGTCGCCTTCGTTCAGCCGATATAGCCGCAGGTCTCTGGCGACGTCCCGAATAACTCGATCTCGCTCCGCCTTGTTTCGAAACTGTCTGCCTGTCGTCGGGCCTGTGATGTCGTCCGCGGTTTCAGCAAGGATGTTTCGGATCGGCGTGAAATCACTTTGGACCTGGTCAAGTCCGACGATCTGGATTTTGTCTTTCAACGCCTTCAGATTTGCAATGTACGATTTCAGATCGGAGTACTCTGGAGGCAATCGTTCAGACGTGCGTACTCCCGGGGGGGCTGGAATTAATGAGGGCCCCTGTTCTTTTGCGAAGTCCTTCAGTTCGTCGGCAAGACTCAGAATCTGATTGTCGATGAGTTCAAACGGACGGAGGAATGTGTCATCAACTGACATCTGAATATCGGGCGGCAGGCCAAGTCGGATCTTGAAGCTGTCCAGCTGATCGGCAAGTTGCCGTCGAGCACTCTCCAGCTGGTTTTGTGCAGTGTTCAAGCGTGTTACCAGCTGCGAAACGCTCAGGCTAACAACTTGGTTTTCCCGCCAGCGAATCAGCTGTTGCACGGCAGACTGGTACTTTGGGTCCGAAGAAATTGCCAGCAAATCTGCCTTTTGTTCTTCAGAAAGCAGGCCATTCCAAACAAGTGATTCGCCATCGTATTTGAACTTGGATCGCAAAGATTCGGGGATTTCAGCTCCCACAGGAAACTCAGACAGCCGCTCACGCACAACGCCGGGGTTCCAGCTGTCGGCAACCTGCCCAATTTCGATTTGTTCTTCCAGCTGGCGAATGTTGTTCTGCTGGTTGAAAATATTCTGCACGGCAAGTTGCAGACGCAGGTAGTCTAAAGAAACATCGGTAAAGATTGTCTGGCGAAATCTGGCCATGTTTCTCACGATGTACAGCAGATTGCGTTCTGCCTGAGTCAATGATTCAAGACGTATCTTACGCCCAGCCTGCCGCAACAACGGCTGGCTGACTTCCCATGCCAACGATGTCGCACTGACTCCACCGGAGCCCAGGTTCCACGTCACCGTGTTCAGCAGGTCCACGCTGAACTGGCCGCCTGCTGGCAAAAGTTGGGTGACACCAAGGCCAGTGCTGCGAGCTTGTCTTCCATCTTTGGTTAGAGCTGAATTGAACAGAACGCCGCCTGCACCAGCGGGAGTCATGTGGAAGCGAGCTCCCAGCAGAAAACGCTGTTCTGTGAGATCCAGGGCGGACAGGTACACATTTTCGATTTGCGTTTGAAATTCACGACTGTGAATATAGGTCAGCTCCAGGCTGTCTCGCAGATTTACACGAGGGATGTTTACCTGGTTATGGCTGTTGACCGGATTGTCCGTGAAGAGTTGAGTGTACGGGGCCAACCAGTTAGGGTTCTCCACGCTCACCGTGTCGCCCATGTCGTGCCAGCCTTTATAGCCTTCTCGCCCGCTGACTTGATGCATGAAAGCATGCGCAGCCGGATCGTCCGGTGGCAGTGGCGCACAGTCAGGATCGTAGGGGTCGTGGAAGCGGCTGCGGCTGTCAGCAGCCAGATCGATACGCGGCAGTTGCCAGCGTTCATCGGTCTGCTTTTCGCTGATGGCCCGGTATGTGTCCGCCTCTGCCTGTTCTCGCCAAAATCGCCTTGAACAGCCAGTCATCGTCTGCAGCATGACAGCCGCCAACGCCATGGTCGTCATGGCGTTTGCAAATCTGCTGGTGTGTCTTCTGTTCGTCATTCGTCGCTCCATGTTCCGGTGGGACGTCGGCAGACAGCTGGAAACCAGCCGTTACCTGCCGCAACACGATGCAGTATTTCCAGATCGCGCGGTGGTACCGACGGTATCGAATTCGACAAACGAATCGGTAATGCTGAACGCAGATGCGGTGCGATGAGTAGCTTTCGCACAACCGTCACGTCGGGGGCAGGAGCATTCCGTGCGACTGATGAATGTGTTAGGAGCCGCAGCAGTAGAACTATCCGCAGCGTCGGAATAATCGTCACAGCTTAACGGCGCAGCGGAACGTATGGCGTGGGACGAACGTTTTGTCTTGTACCAAGGCGCGCATTGGCTGCCTTGCACGCATTCAGACGCTGAATTTCAGCAGCCTATCGTGGGCCGCTGAATTCACGATACCGATGTATTGCTCTATGGCAGTTTAGAGTCGGCTGTTTCGGCCGATTGTTCCGCCGGGGCACCGGAGTCCTGCGGATATACGATCAAGCGGTCGTGGCACAGGATAATCAGATCTGCCAGGCCGTCATCCGTGACGTCAGCCACAAGGCCTTCACGTGGCTCTGTGCCGCGCGAGTTCGATTCTGTGACCAGTCGCTTTTCTTCGTAGACTCGAAAGTGAGTTGCTTCCTTCAGGCCTTTGTCGGCGTCAAAGTGCAGCAATTCGATGCCGTCGATGCTGGTGTCGATAATTGCCAGATCAACTTTGCTGTCGCCGTTCAGGTCTCCGGCGATGATGTCAGCGGCATACGCGTCTTCTCGATCTGATTCGTACGATGCGATTTCCTGCAGGTTGGAATCGATCCGACCGGAATACAACACGGCAAACTGTTGCTGACCGAACAACAGCAGGTCGTCCTTGCTGTCGCCGTTAAGGTCGGCAACGTGAACTGACGAAAAACGCAGCGATCCCAGTTCGACTTCCTTCCATGGTCGGTAAAGCCCGTTTGCTTCCTTAAGAATTCGCAGCTTCTTCACGCCCGCGTCGATCAACACAACTTCATCACCATCGCTGTCGTCAAGATTCAAAACGGCAACTCCGGAAATGCGAGCTTTGGATTCACCCGCATTAAACTGATCGGCGACCGTCCAGCTGTTTTCTTTGTAGACCATTTTGCGAGCAAACGCTTCGCGAGCCACGAACAGTGAGCCTTCTTTGGCAAACAGTTCGCCGGCTGAAGTTGTGCCCAGATTCAGAGGCTTGATTTCAGACGTGGCCGCTGCAGCTTTATCATCCAACATGCCGGGGATTCGGAAAACACCCTTATTACCGGATCCGTTTGGCACGACCAATAGATCACGCAGGCCATTTTTGTCAGCGGCGATGGTCATCAGATTGACGCCACGTGAACCAATCGCAGCAGCGTCCAGAGTTTGCGTTGCCGCTGCTTCCACCCATTCGTCATCGTCTGCCGAAATTTTCAGATATTGCAGCATCACTTTTGCAGAATTTCCGGAACCTTTCTTTTGGCACACAACCAGGCGGCTGGATGATTCTCCGGGCAGGCATTGAATGGCGGCCAGCTCAAAACCGTCCATCGGCCTGGCCACAGTTTGGGGGAAAGTCATGCGGCCATCTTGAAACTGACTGACGGCTACTGCGGACTCGGTAGAGCTCATCAGAACAATTTCTGCCTTGCCATCGCCGTCGATATCTGTGCTGCAGATATCGCTGGCTCCAAGCAGGCTGGGGTACGTGACAGCGGTGTCCAGCCCATCGATTCCGTTTTGCCGATAGACGAGCACTTGAGCATTTTCCGGATCGGTGACCACAACATCGTTAAGCTTGTCGCCGTCGATGTCGCCGATGGTGATGGCTCGATCACGACTTCCGGATGCTTCGCCGATTCCGAACTGCACCAGTCGAGCAGGAAGTTCGCCGGATTCCTGTGCGATTTTGGTTAGCCTGGAAATCTGCACGCGACCAGTGCGGCTGTCGACGGTCAGTAGTTCTTTGCCGGGTTCCTGATCGACGTCATAAAGTGTGACTGATCGAGGCTGGTTGAGATCGAAGCGTACTTCCGGCCCAAGGCGTCCATCTTTGGTTTGCAGTCGAGCACACAGGCCGCGTTCTGAACCTTCGTTGGCTTGGTAGCTCAGGTCGTCTCGGCCGTCTCCATCCAGGTCGGCAATTTGAATCAGCGACAGTTGGCTTGACGTGTTGATCAACGGTAACGGAGCGTCCATGGTGCCTTCTTCGTTTTGAAGGATGATGTACGTGACGTTTTTACCAAGCACAGCAATGTCTGCTCGTTTGTCTCCGTTAAGATCGCCTGACGCAATCATCCAGGCGGCGGGTGTCAGATCGGGTAGCCGAGTTGACCATTTCTGCGACCATTCCGTCTTGCCCGCTTCTGGCTGATAACGAATCACAAGGCTGTCCGGCGTTCCGATATAGGCGGCATCGATGCGACCGTCGTTGTTGAAGTCGTTGCAGATGAGCCCGGCGATTTGCTTGTCGACGGAAATCTGCCGCACTTCGAATCGCCAGTCGGATTTCAGATCGTTAACCATTCGGCCAGTGCGAGCTGGGTCGGCCTTGGCATCTTTTTGTTGCTTAAACAAACGCAGGCAGCTGGTGCGATTATCAACCGTTAAGATGTCGGTCAGGCCATCGGAATCGAAGTCTCCTGCAGACAAAGCGAACGCTCGTTCGTCAAGCTTGTACAACTCGACTCCGGAAAATCCGTAGAACTGAGCATACTGATTGGCCTCTTTTTCCTGAGCCTGGCTGCTGTTGAAGGTATGCGGCAAAATAAATGCCGCGATGCACGACAGTACAATCCGTGGAATGGAATTCGAAGCGATCAAAGATAAATTCACAGGAACAGCCTTTAGCAGCGTACCAGGTCAAACATTACAGTGCCCGATATTCTTGAAAGCTAAGCCCCCCGATGCAAGCGCCGCGAATTCCAGCACGAACAGAATTGCCGCGTTCCGTGGTGGATACGGTACACTATGTGAATGATTTGGCCATTTATCTCTAACAAGGGCTGCGCCCTTGACCTGATGGCGTGGTTGGCTGCAAGACATGGGACGTCGGAATCGCCGAGCCGCTCCGTTGTCGCTACGACCAACATGCACGCACCGTGCACGCATCATTTTGAGGAAAACTCTTAAGCTTGCGAATTGCCCCGCGAACAACCGGCAGCGACAAATCCTTGTCTGTCGAGCAGATTTCCGGGCGGGCGGATAGCCTTAACGCCTTGGGAGCTGGTACTTTTGTGGTCGCCGGGGTATTCGAAATTGTATTCCTTACGTCGTGGGAATTTGCGATGCGCACGATTGTTGTTGGGGCTGTGTTGATGCTGGTGGCAGTTCCGTGTTTTGCAACCACTCAGGAATTGCCGACCGTCGATGAAATTCGCAGCCACCTGCGACAATGGCGAGAAAGCCTGGGCACGTTTCGTATTCACTATCAAATCAAAAGTGCGGATTCTGACACCCAGAGCACTACTGATCGCGATTATCTGTTAACTGAGAGTCACGACTATCTGGATGTCGAGGTTACATCTGGCGGATGGGGCAATCCACCTCCCCGAAAGGTGATATCCGGCGGAAATTCAGAGAAGTCTTTTAACGCCCGATACTCGACAGCGGATGACGGCAAGACGTGGCATCATGACTCACTTCACGAAGATCCCCGTCACGCTGGACGGACAAAACTTCTGAACCCGCTGACACCATTGTGGCTTCTGTTTGATCACAAATCTGAACGCTGGTTGGATGAATACTACTTCGACGATCATCGAGTTACCGTTAGTGGGCGAGAACTGGTCGATGGTGAAAGCTGCGTGGTTCTGGACGTGACTTATGTATACAACGGGGAAGTCGATGGGCAAGGGGCGCGGATTTGGCTGGCCGAAGACAAGAATTTTCTGATCAAGAAAGTGACCCCCAATCCAAGTCTTCACACCGGCAGACTTGATGCCGACTATCTTTGCGAGGAATTTCGGAAAACCGGCGACCACTGGTACCCATATCGGGGACAGTTTTTGTTGCCACCTGATGATTCCCATTGGGAAGTACTGGACTTTGAAGTGAATCCGCCGGTCACCGAAGAAATGTTTGAGGCTCCTCCGATGATTGGAATGATTTCTGGTCGTCGGTTTAAGCCGCCCATTGTCAATCATCAACCGGTTGAAACTGCAGAGCCTCAAAATTCCCTGGTAACCCGAGTGGCCGGTGTGCTGGTCTTTGTTGGATGCCTTGGAATTCTGGCGTGGTGGAACACTCGACGCTCCGAAGAAATTACCTGATCGGTTTTGTATTTCGGCTGACCTGGATACAACTCACAAGACCTCCCGATCCGTTCTTTGCGCAGTTGGCTGAAGTCTTCTGGCGACGTTTCGGAAACGTCTGCGTGAGTCACCGTTTAGATTCGCTATTCCAGCGCTTCCCAGCGTGTGAAGCAGTGTTGCAACTGTTGATCGACTTCTTCCGCTTCTTTTTGGGTGGCCGCAATTTCAGAGCCGTCTTGTTTATAGAAGGCTGGGTCGGCCATCAAAGCGTGCAGTTCTTTCTGGCGAGTTTCCAGCTTGTCGATCTTTTCCGGCAACTCATCCAGTTCGCGTTGTTCTTTGAAGCTGAGTTTGCGAGGCTTTGCGGCTTCGGTTTTTACCGCAACGAGTTGTGGTTTTTGAGTTGCCGCTAAGGCTGCATCTGCCGCGGCTGCCGTTTTAACGCGGTTTTGTTTTTGACGCTGCCAGTCGTCGTAGCCGCCGTCGAATTCTTCCACAATGGCGTTGCCTTCGAACACGATCGTGCTGGTCACAACGTTGTTCAGGAATGCTCGATCGTGGCTGACAATTAACGCGGTTCCGCCAAACTGAGTCATGGCGTCTTCCAGCAGTTCCAGCGTTTCGGCGTCCAGGTCGTTTGTCGGTTCGTCCAGGACTAAAACGTTGGCGGGTTTCGTCAGAAGTTTGGCCAGCAACAAGCGGTTGCGTTCTCCACCGCTAAGATATTCAACTCGCGTGTGAGCGCGATCCGGCGTAAACAGAAAGTCCTGCAGATAGCCCATCACGTGCCGCTTGGCGCCGTTGATCATTAGTTCGTCCGTGCCTTCGCTGACGTTTTCTCGCGCGGATTTTGACGGATCCAGTTGGCCTCGCAGCTGATCGAAATACGCCACCGACATATTTGTGCCGAGCTTCACTTCGCCCTGTTCGGGAACCAGTTCGCCCAGAAGGATCTTCAGCAGTGTTGACTTGCCGATACCGTTCGGTCCAATGACACCAATTTTGTCGCCTCGGAAAACAGTCGTGCTGAAATCTTTGATCAGCGCAGGTCCACCAAAACCGTGAGTCACATTTTTCAGTTGAGCCACCAGGCGTCCGGACTTTTCCGCGGCCTGCAGTTGCAGTTTGGCGGTTCCCATTTTTTCACGACGTTCGCTGCGTTCGGTTCGCATCTTCTTAAGAGCTCGGACGCGGCCTTCGTTGCGAGTTCGACGGGCTTTAATACCCTGCCGGATCCACTTTTCTTCTTCCGCCAGCTTGCGGTCAAAATGTGCTTGAGCCGTTTCTTCGGCGGCCAGCAGGTCGTCGCGACGTTTTAAAAAGGTTTCGTAGTCGCACGTCCAGTCGAACAAACGACCTCGGTCAACTTCCACAATGCGATTGGCGATTTCCTGCAGGAAGACTCGATCGTGAGTTACGAAAATCAGAGTACCGGCGAATCGCGACAGGTAATCCTGCAGCCACAGAATGGATTCGATATCCAAATGGTTTGTGGGTTCGTCCAGCAGCAGAATGTCCGGCTTGCGAATCATCGCCTGAGCCAACAATACTCGACGCTTCATTCCCGCCGAAAGTTCGTTGAAGGGCTTGTCTGCTGGCAGCTGCATTTCCTGTAGAAGTCCGTCCAGGCGGTCGCCCGCGTCCCACAATTCCGCTTCGCCAAGTCCTTCGCTGGCGGCGTCGTAGCGAGTCTGGTCTTTAGCGGACAGCGGTTCGCCGTTTTGCATCACGTTGTTGAAGTGACGATAATCAATGACGAATTTCGCATCGCTTCCGAACGCTTCGGCGGCGACTTCGAAGGCCGTCTGATGGTCGCCTTCCGGAACTTCCTGCGACAGCCGAGCAATCACGGTTTCCGGCGCGATGGCGATATTGCCGTCGTCCGGAGCCAGCTGCCCGTCGATGAGCTTCATCAAAGTCGACTTGCCGGCTCCATTTCGCCCGACCAGTCCGATACGTTCGCCGCGTTCGATGTGCAGCGTGGCATCCTTCATCAACGCCGGATGAGAATACGCAAACGAGATATTATTTAAGCTGAGTAGTGCCATGCGGCGGACTGTACGACGGCAATTCGTCGCTTGCGACGGTATCACAGCGGATTCAGTTCAATTCCTGGCGAAAAGACGCCGGAACCAGCGAAGTCGTCGATATGAGACCCTCCGTTTGCCGTTTTGACGAGCAGACGGACGAACTTCGTGGTATTCTGCCGTAGGTTGGGATCGCGACCGGAACCGTGAATTTTGGCAAATATTGGACGCGGAAATGTCTGAACGATCGTTTCCTGCTGGGCATTTTGCCCGGCAAGGCCCGATTAAGTTTCCTGGCCAATTCAGCACAGTCTTATCCAGCTGCTTCAACGCAACGTCACCGCTTCAACCAAAACTTCAGCACAACGAAACTTCCAGCTGCGACTTGCCCATGACTTTGATTCTTGCCGTAGACGTGGGGAATACTCGAGCCAAATTCGGCGTTTTCGAACGCGGCGGTGCTGCGGTGCCTCAGGCACGTGAAATCGCGGCGACTCCATTACGCGGTGAAGCCAATATTTCCGACGTGATTTCCGAATGGCTGGACAAACACGATTTCGAAGAACTGGAATCCTGTATTGTTTCCGGATCGAATCCGCCTGCTCGAGATGAGCTGGTTAGCAACTGGCCGTTGGAAGATTTGTCGCCGGTGATTGTCAACGATCATCATCAGGTTGACATTGCAATAGACGTCGATTCGCCATCAACGGTGGGAATTGATCGCCTGTTAACCGCGTTTGCTGTGCGAAAGATGTTCGGCGAAAATCAGCCGATAGTTGTGATTGATTCGGGCACAGCGACCACCGTGAATCTGGTGACTTCTGACGGAACCTTTCGAGGCGGTGCGATTTTGCCTGGGCTGAGATTGTCGGCTTATGCATTGCACGACTACACGGCTCGCCTGCCGCTGATTGACGCAGATCAACTTAGCGACGGCTTAGACAATATCGACGCTCCATTACCCGGGCGAAATACGATCGACGCCATGAAAGCCGGCTTGTATTGGGGACAGCTGGGTTCGATTAAAGAGATCGCCGCAAGGCTTGCGAGATCTGCTGCAGTTGACTTCAACGATGCTGAATCTGCATTGTACGTGCTGACCGGTGGAGGCGGGCGTCAACTGGTGGCTCAACTGCCAAACGCCGTGTTTATTGACAGCCTTGCCCTGCACGGACTGGCCATGCTGGCCGTGCCCGTTGCTGATTAGCTGAGCGTTATTGGGGCTGCGACCGGTGTCTGTCGTCACCGGCAGAGGGCTGTCGTCCCTTGGGGACTAACGTCCAAAGTAGCACTAAAACGCACGGCGAACCTTAGTGCTGCCGTTGGACGGCAAACCCTGCGATCAAGTGCAACAAAGAACGTTCGGCGGAATCCGGCAGGAAGGCCAAATCGTTTTTAGCTCGCTGAACAAGTTCCAACGCTGTTTGTTGAGCAGAACGGATGCCCTGTTGAACGCAGGGCGCTGCATTCAGTGCCGTGCGTCGGTCGTCTGCGTCGTTTTCCAGAACCGCCTGCAGTTCGTCGGCTTCGTCTTCGGAAGCATTTCGGAATGCTCGCAGCAACGGCAGCGTCAGTCTTCCGTTTTGCAGATCGTTGCCTTCGTCCTTACCGGTGGATGACGCGGTTTCCGTCAGATCCAGAATGTCGTCCGCAATTTGAAACGCCAGGCCCAGTCGTATGCCGAATCGTCTGGCCGCTCGCTGTTGCTGCAGGCTTCCGTCTGCTGATCGAGCACCCAACAGGCAGCTGAGCCCGAACAGTTGGCCGGTTTTGTCGCGGATGATGCGGAAGTAGTCGAATTCAGATTTCGATCGCTGCAATCTGGCGGCGGTTTGGTTCAATTCGCCTTCGCAAGTGCGGTCTGTTGCCAGTCCGATCAGGCGACAGGCTTCGGCGTCGCCGGTGGATGCTGCCATATGGAAAGATTTGGAAAACAGATAGTCACCCAGCAGAACGCTGGTCTCTGTATTCCAGCGTCGGTGAACGGTTGCCACGTGGCGTCTGGTTTCTGCTTCGTCAATAACGTCGTCATGAACCAATGTTGCCGTGTGAATCATCTCCACAGCGGCGGCCAGAGTTTTGCCGCATTCACTGCTGTGTCCCGCGATGGCTCGTTCAAACAGCAGCAGTAAGATCGGGCGAATCTGTTTGCCTTGAAAGCGTGAAACGTGTTCGGTGATATCACTGACAAAGTCGCTGGAACTTCGAAGTCGACGACGCAGAATAGCGTTGACTGCAGCCAGATCGCCCGACAGAAGATTCGCAAGTTGAGTCTTCAGGTCAGCTGTCTGTATTGTTTCCGTGTTCATGTCACGATTCCTCGTCAAGTCAAGCTGTTGAGACTATGACTGACTCCGTTGAAAATGGCCGCTGCGACCGCCCGTTTTTTCCAGCAATCGTATGTTTGAAATTTCCATTTCGCGATCGATGGCTTTGCACATGTCGTAGATCGTCAACGCTGCAATACTAACTGCCGTTAAAGCTTCCATTTCCACACCCGTCCGCCCGGAAACCCCAACTGTGCTTTCGATGCGAACCTGTTGTTCATTTGGGAACGAAAAATCCACACTGGCAGAATCCAGCCCCAAACTGTGACACAACGGAATGAGTTCATCTGTTCGCTTGGTTGCCATAATTCCGGCAAGTCGGGCGACTTCCAGAACATCGCCTTTAGCGATTTCTTTGTTCTTAATTATCCGCAGAGTTTCCGGCTGCATTAACACAAAACCTTCCGCAATAGCCGTTCGGCGAGTGACGGGCTTGTCGCCGACGTCCACCATATGGCTGGCTCCATCTTTGTTGAAGTGCGTAAGTTCTTTCATGGCAACAGCTTTCGTTTGCGAAGTAACGGAATGTCGGAGGCTGGTGCCTTGTCAGCATTGAATTTCAGGATTAGCCGTCTGAGCGTTTGCCCCGGTTTTTTCGAAAGCGCGGTGGGGCCCAGGTGGTTGACGCAGCCAACGCGATTTTTAGACGTGACAAACCGAGCAGAATCGACGGCGAACCTGAATCCGGCTCGCCGTCGGCTTTCAGCATATCAATGCGTCGAAGCGTTATTCGCCCGCGTTACCGTGAGCTCCATCAGCGGCGACTTTCAGCGATGACAGGTATTCCACCAGGTCGCGAACATCGTCTCGACTCAGGTTCTTTGCAATGTCTGCCGGCATGCCGCTTTGCCCTTTCGCTCGTTCGTCAATTTCGTCCAGAGCGACCGTGATGATGGCACCCTGAGGAGTCATCAGCTTCACAAACTTGTCGGTTTCTTCTTTGATGATGCCGGAATGAATGCGGCCATCGAAGTCGACGATGATTGTGGTTTCAAAGTCTTTGGCGATTTTTGCATTCGGGTCAACAATGGCTTCCAGCAGGTACCGGCGATCTTTGTCTTTGGCAACTGCGGAAAGATCGGGACCAACGTCAGCTCCATTGCCATTCACTTTATGGCAACGGCGACACGACGCAGACGCTCTTCCAAAGAAAATAGTTTTGCCGTTTTCCAGATCGCCACCTTCCATGCATTCGCTCCATTCAGAAACCTTGTCGCCGTCTTTGGCGTTCGCTGCACGATACGCCGCGACGCTGGCTTGCAGCGTTGAATCGCCCGTGCTTTCTGCCGCGTTCAGCAGATCCAGAATGGCTGCTGCTGGTAGAGAACCGGTGTTCAATGCATCAAAAGTCTTTGTTAGTGCCGCGATTGAAGTTGCTGATTTTATCTGGCCCAATAGAAACAGCGACCTTTGCTGAGCCTTCAGGCTGCCTTTTTCAACGGCTGTCAGCAGTTCTGCAACGGCGTCTTCCGGACGACTTTGCGCCAACAATTCCAACGCCGCAATTCGAACGGCTTCAGACTCGTCGGCACTGCCGTCGGCCAGTAACCTGTCGATGTCGTCGCTAAGAGTTGAAAGTGCTTTGAAGGCAGAAACTCGAGTGGTTTCGTCGCTTTTCGTATCAGCCAGCATCTGCTGCAAAGTTGGCACAACGTCTTTGATTTCCAATTGAGCGGCCAAAGCGACCGCCGAATCTCGAACCGCTTTGGGGCCAGCCAGCATGCCGGGAAGGTCCTTTTTGACGGCTTCGTCCAGACCTTCGACTTCGCGTTTTGGCAATGGTCGCCAGCGACCGTCAACGGTGTCCAGTTGTTCCGTGTTGTTCCACGTGGCCAGCATTTTAGTGGCCACCAGTCGCAGTTCTTCCGGACGAGTTGCATCGCCGGCAACGCGAGCGACCGCCAGAGCGTGACGCATGTTGCCCAGACGATAACACGCTTCCAGAGCTCGCCGAACGATAACTGGATCTGTGATGCCTTTGGGGTTTGATGTTCCCAACAGCAGCGGAAATGCCAACGCGTTCAATGCGTTGCTGCCACCTTGTTCGTGAATAGCTCGGGCAACTTCAGCGGCAACGGCTGGATCGGGATCGCTAAGCAGCAAGGCAACTTCATCACGTTTCAGGTATCGCAGAGCAACCACAACACCCAGGCGAGCGGCGGCAGATCGTGCTGCGAGACCTTCTGTGACAACAGTCTGAGGAATACGTTCCCACAGTTTGGCCAGGCCCATCACAGCTTGATGTCTCAACACGGGGTCTTTATTGTCGTTACGTTCCAGAAGTTCCAGCAGAATAGCGGTGTCTGATCCGGTACCGATGGCTCCCAGTGCGACCGCCGCAAATCCCGCTTCGCGAAGTTCGCGGCTTTTGGTCAGTGATACTAATTCGTCCTGAAGTGTAGACCGCGTTTCTGCGGTCATCGCGTCTGAGATGCCGTGGCGTTTGATCAGGTCGGTCATAATTTTTATATATTGAACACCCAGATCGTCTGCCGATTTGATGCCGCCGGCAGCGCAGAATTCGATCACTCGTTTGGCGTCGTCCGCTGACTTCAATCCCAGTTGCCACAACGCCCACGCCAAATGACGCTGTGCAACCGTGTCCCCGGAAGCGGCTTTGACTGCGGCGAAAAGTTCTTCGCGAAGTTCGCGTTTGACCAGTTCAAACTGAGCCATCTGGCGGATGCGACGATCAGCGTGGCTAAGCAGTGTGAACAGTTCTTCGGTGTCAGACTTTGCAACACCACCATTCAGCAGTTGCGGAACATTGGCCCCGGCCACGGCACTGATGTTTTCCTGATCTGCAAAGCGATAAAGACGACCTTTGCCTTCACCCACCCAGCCGTTTACCCAGTCGGTAACGTACAAACTGCCGTCGGGAGCAAAGTCCACGTCGGTACCAAGAATCGACCAGATGAACTTATGAGAATCCGTCAGTTCAAAGGTTGCTCCTTTGGGTTCGACGCTGAAACTGCGAATACCGCTGTTGCCGGCTCCTCCACGGAAGTCTGCCATAAAGAAGTGGTTGGCGTAACGTTCTGAAAGTCCGATGCCGGGATAGTAAGTGAGTCCGGAAGGGCCATCCGCCAGGTTAGCAACCGGTGGAACGATGTATGCCGGTTGCACGACACTTGTTTCCTCGTCGATTCTGTACGGATACCACATGTGTTCGCGATTCCATGGGCCGCGATCTTCCAGATACTGATAGTGCATTCTCCAGCCGGTGTCGCCGTCCTGAACGATATACACCCAGCGAGCTTTGTCGCCACCGTCGGAGTTGTTATCGCCGGTCCACAGATTACCGTGATCGTCGAATGCCAGTTCCTGTGGATTGCGAAGACCATAGGCGAACACTTCCAGGTTTGAGCCATCCATGTCGCAACGAAAGACGGCTCCGTTGTCAACACGCTTCAGGCGAGTGCCTTCTTTTGTGATGACGTTGTAGCCACGGTCTCCGATGCTGTAGTACAGGCGTCCATCGGGACCAACGGTGAGTCCGTGCATGTCGTGACCACGAAAGGCAACTCGCACGCCATAGCCGTGATGTAACGCGTCCGTTTTGTCAGCGATTCCATCGGCGTCGGTGTCTTCCAGCATCCAAAGTTTTGGAATGCAGGTGTAGTAAACTTTTCCGTCGTGCTCGATGACTCCAGCACCGGTGCCATCCAGGATGTCGTTGAATCCTTCGGCGAAAATTTTGTCCTCATCGAATACTCCGTCGCCGTTGGTATCCTTAAGAACTCGAATTCGATCCTGCTCTGCAGCGTACTTGTTAACGTCGGCGCCAAGATACTTCTTGAACATGGCCAGGCGTTCTTCCACTGTTTCCAGTCGAAGATCGTTGTTAAGCCAGTTCATGTGGCCACGATTGTCTTCGACGCCCACTTCCTGACGAAACGTTTCGCACACGTAAACGCGACCGTCGTTGGCCACATAAAATGCAACCGGATTGGCAAGTGCTGGTTCAGATGCCAGCAGGGAACCCTGCATGCCTTTCGGTAAAACGAACCCCTGCAAGGCAAGTTGCGCATCATTAGATGCTTCCGCCACCCTGGGTTTGTAATCGTCCGCCAAAACATGCGATGAAAGGCATGTGAGCACTGTCAATAACAAGATCTGTGATCGGAGCATCTGCGTCATTTGTCAATATTTGATAGGTCGGTGAATAGATGATTGTTGCTGTGCCGGTATACGTTCGTTCACGTGCTGGTGACCTGACAAAATTCAGGCGGGCGGAATCGCCGGGCGAAGTTTATGTTTTGCGGCAGCGGATTTTTCCATTATGGCCGCGAGGGCCCGTAAATCGCGGAAAATCTGTCGCGGACGGCAGCGGAACTGATTTTTGCTTCGTCAGCATTCAATCAGAAGTAAAAAAGTCAAATCGCGGTGCGAATTCTCAACTCAGTTCGTGATCACGGAGGCGGATCAGGGAATTTGCTTAGTTTTGAACGAGCGGTTTTCGCAAATTCGAGCATTTCGACTTCATTATTCCGGCGAACTTGTTCACGTTGAGTCAAGTTTTCAGAGCGGCAGTTCGAACGGTCTGAGGCACGGCCTCGTTCGAATTTGGTTAGTTAAACGTCCAGTCCCATCATTCGCATCAATTCGATGGCGTTGCTGCGTTGGACGACACCGTCTCGAAGCTTGTAGTCGAACGTCATTTGCCCGTCTTCGACCTGGTCTTCAAAGTGCATGTTCACCGCCTTGCCGTCCATCGAATCCACGATTTCAGTCAGCGATAGATCGTGAGTTGTGACGATGCCCAGAGAGCCGCGAGCGACCAGAGAACGGATGACCGCTTCTGCTCCTCGACGTCGGTCGTGAGAATTTGTGCCGCTTAGAATTTCGTCCAGCAGAAACAATACCGGACGTTCCTGGCCCGCCAGATCGACGACCGATTTCAATCGTTGCACCACAGAAAAGAAAAGCGATCGGCCTTCCTGAAGAGAATCGCTGACTCGCATCGCAGTCGCCAGCTGAAAGGGAAACGACTTCAACGATTGGGCTCGCACACGCCCGCCGCAATATGACAGCACCAGGTTGATTCCCAGTGACCGCAGCAAGGTGCTTTTGCCCGACATGTTGGAACCACTGATCAGCATTAGCGGTTGGTCATCTGTCAGCGAAACATCGTTGCAGACGCATTCTGCATCGGATAACAACGGATGACCGATGCCGCTTGCGATATAGCCAATCCGGGATTCTGAGATTTCTGCTTTGCAGTAACCTTCCTGTTCATAGTTGAACGCCGCTACGCTGTTCAGAACTTCCAAAGTTGTAACGGTTTCCAGCCACTCGGTTACTCTTGCACCATATTCACGTCGCCAGCGTTCGATACGATGTGGCAGCAGCAGGAATAAACCGAACATCCACGCCAACGGCATGAAGAACTGATTTCGCAATGCATTGTTCAGCCATTGAATCTGGCTGCTGAGTTCACCGATTCTGGCTGATGCAATCACCCCGTTTACGCTCAGACGGTTCTGGAGCTGCTGCAGAGACTTTTCCTGAAACGGAAATGATTCAAACTGCTGAGTGACTTCCGCCAATTGTCGCAGCGGCTTATCGACGGCATCCACATGATCCATGATGGCTCGAATGCGACGGCGGTTCGCATAAACAAATGGAGCCTGCAGCAGCATCATCAGCAGAATGGCGGATGCACTCAGACCGCTGCCAAACACCAGAATTAATATCACAAAAGAAATGCAGCCCAACAGGCGAGCTCCCCACAGCGATAACGCTGGAAAGGGCTTGACGGTTTCGGCCAGCCACTGCTGAATGGTATTTTCTGCTTTGCCCCAATCGACATCGTCATCGATAACGGCCAACGCTTCTCGCAAATCAAGCTGATCGTGCAGCGAGTCTGTTTGCTTTTGGCGCGTTTCGATTTGATCGGTTGTCGGAACTGTTGTCAGCCACGCGGCCAGTTTACGTTTTCCGGGCAACGTGCGGCACAGGTTGATTCTTTGAAACAAAGATCCCTGGCCAAACAGATCCAGGTCGCCTGACCACGGGTGTTTTGAGTTGGCAAATTGTTGACCAGTGTCGGCGACGTTTTTCCAGTCGCCGGATAGCCGTGCCAGGCTGCTGATATAAAAGTCGCGAGCAGCTTTGGCTCGATTCATGCGTCGCACAATTGGAGCATGAATTCGTAGAATGACAATGAACGCAACCACAGGGGCAGCCAGCCATAGCCAGGAAACGGACCGGTCGCCCAGGCAAATGCAGCCAACGGCGATGATCGCAAAAAAACCGGCAATCCGAATGCGAGACATTAACCGGTCTGTGGACTGCAGATCTGTTGTGCGTTTTTTGAATGATTCCAGCCGCAGCCGATATTCCTGCTCCGCCTTCGAAACCACAGGGGCTGCCGTGACGCCGGATCCGTTCAACGCGGAGATGTTTGTCGAAGATGCCAAAACGCCTGTTTCCTTCCGGCGAGCCAACTACTTTTTCGTGTGTTCAAATGTGAGTGGTGCTTTGTCCCAGTCAGGAATTAGGGTTTGTGGTAGTGGATCTTGTTAAAGATCCACTACCCTAAAATTAACATGTGACAAAGCAGTAGGTTACCCCAGGTCGGGACGCCAGGCTTGTGCAGCCTGGCTTTTCGACTTTCGATGAAACATTTAAGGCGCTCCACCTGTTACCGATTCGGATGCCCTATTCCGGTCGAGGCCGTGGACGCGGTTTTCCTTTGGGAGCAGGTCGGCGTCGAGCTCCTGCGGGGGCTGGTGGTCGGAACGTGCGTTGCACTTCTTCCAGAGCCGTTTTGCCTTCCGCCACAAGTCGGATCGCGTCCTTTTGCAGAGTTCTCATGCCGTCCTTGACCATCTGTTCTTTGACGGCTTCCAGCTGAAAGTTGTCGCAAACAACCGCTTTCATGCCTTCGGTCATTTCCAGCACTTCGTACACGGGGGCTCGACCATGGAATGGAACGCCATCGCAGTCTTCGCAAAGTTCTTCGATGGTAGGAGCGTTCTCATCGTCTTCTGCTGGTGGCGAAGGAGCTCGATAAAGCACGGTGGTTTCCGGCGGCAGTCCCAGTCTCTGCAGCAGCTGAGGGTTTGGTCGAAACGCCTGCTTGCAGTCATCACACAACAAGCGGATCAGCTTTTGAGTGATGATGCACTTTACCTTTTTGGCGACTTCGTCTTTTCCGACCCAGGCAATCAATTTTTGAATCGCTTCAAACGGTGTATTGGCGGGAATCTCCGCCACAAAGCACACCTTGTCTGCGAAGTTGAACATCGTCTGCACGACAGCTGGATCTGTGAGCGGATTCATGTAAATCAAGTCTGCTTCGCGTCGCAGAACTCGATCGAAACTCATTTCCAGATCATGACCGTCTTCCGGAGCGAAGTCAGTGACGTTCGTCAGTTCTTTCCCACCGGTGTCTGCCATGCTGAACACGGAGTACATGTATGGATCAACACAGTGTAATGCGGTTATGCTTAGCGATGTGACTCCACTTTGAGGCGGCCCACAAGCCAGGATGATTCCCTTGGAATCTTCCGTGAAGTCTCGCAACTGCTTGGCGAGGTCCGCCGGCATTTTGGCGTCGCTGGCTTTGGTGTGAGTGATTTTCGGGTTTTCCACCTGAATCATCAGTTTTTCCACACCCGGCTTTAGCGGTGTCGCGGAAACCAAAAGATGAAACTTGGTGCCTTCAAATTCTGCGAAAATCCCGCCAGACTGAGCCGCGGCGCGTTCCTGCGGGTTCAGGCCGGACAGCACTTTCAGCATCTGAACCATCGCCATGCCGCGTTGTCCAGGAACCGCTCCCGCAGGGTAAGGTATCCCATCAATAACAAAGCGGATGCTGAAGCGGCCGTTGGCTGGTTCCAGCAGAATCGTATGAGCTCTACGTCCCAACGCGCTGGACATCATCCGTTTGACGGGAACAAGCGCCGCTTTCACCAATCGAGCGTTTTGCTTTAGGTCTGTTTCACGGCCGTACATCGGACCTTGAAACAGCACCTGTTCCATGTTTTCCAGTTCGTCTTCTTCGTTTTCTTCTTCTTCACGCCCCACAACTCAAACCTTTCCTGCAGAAATGCGTTGCATTCTGTTTGTCAAAGTCTCGCGTTCGTCGGCAAACGAATGCCCGCCTGCCGACCGTCTGAAGTCTCGCTTTCGCGTGGGCATTGTGATGCACAAACCACGCAATAACCAGAGTCAGGATGGCCGACCGCCTGATTTGAGCTGCTTTTTTGCTGGTGGAACTGGCATAAATAGAATGCCACCAGCTGAAATGTTGTGATTCCGCAATCCGCTCGTTCCCGGCCATGGTTTGCCAGGCACGAGCGGTGTCGCTGTTGCACTGTCAGTCGGGCCAGAGCTATTCGGCCTTCGGTGGGGCTGGAGTTGCAGGAAGCTCTTTGATGCTGACGTTGCGGAATTCGACTGGATCGTTATGTCCAGCGAAACCGAAAAATCCGCTAGCTCGGTCTTTTCCGGGGTGAGGTTTTTCTGCAAGAAACGTGGTCACTTTGGATAAGTCGGCGTTCAAGATCACGTTGCCGTTCAGTTCCACTTTGATAGTGCTGCCGTCAACGGTAACTTCCTGAAAGTTCCACTCGCCAATTTCTCGCAGGTAGCCTCGATGAGCAGCAACCATGCCGTAAACAGAACCGTGGTATTGACGATCGTCCAGCTTGGCGTACTTGGGGTGTTCTGAATCCAGAACCTGCAGTTCGCACATTCCAGAATACGCAACGTCGCCTTCACCTGGGCTGCGAATTGCCAGACCGTTGTTTCCACCCGGTGGCAGCTTGAATTCAACTCGAGCGATAAAGTTTCCATATTCCTTTTCGGCCAAAAGCAGTCCGCCGTGGCCAGCCTTGCAGCGGATGGCGCCGTCCACAACTTCATAGTTTTCTACGCTGCCCTTCCAGCCGGTCAGGTCTGTGCCATTAAACAGAGGTTGAAAGGCCTGGCTTTGGTGAGCATTCAATAAGCCGTTGGCTTCTTCCGCGCCGATCTCCCGAACGAAAATGTTCCGCCAACGAATTTCACCACCATGAGTTTGCAGTTCGATTGGTCCTTTTGCGAACAGTGGCGACTTGCGATCCCAATAGTTTTCCATGATCGCGTTGTCCACAACCAGTTTGTCATTCAGATAGATCGTTGTGCGAGCACCCAGCTGGATGATGCGAAATGAATTCCATTCACCAAACGATTTGTCGGCCAGGACGAATGGGTTCTTTCCGGGAGCACCAGGACTGTTGTTCCACAGCCCGCCGCTTCCCAGGTGGGAGTCAATTTTGAATTTGGAAGGGTCGGTATAGTCCCAGATCTGAACCTGAGGAGTTCCCTTCAGGTAAATGCCGCTGTCTGCTCGAGCAACCGTTTTGTAGTCGATCAGAAGTTCGTAATCGCCGAATTCTTCGTTGGTAACGGCGTATGCACCATGGCCATCGTTGACTAGTTCGCCGTTTTCAACGGTCCAGTGAGTCGCCAGATCGGCATTCCATTCTTTCAGCTTAGCGGCACGTTCCTCTTCGGGAAGTTCAGCCAGCTTGCGAGGATCGAAATGTGGCATGCCGTGCCAGCCAGTCAGATCCGTCGCGTTAAACAGCGGTCGGAAACCTTCCGGCGCATCTGCAGCAAACGAGGTCGCTGTGGTTGATAAAACGGCCAGAATGGTGAGGGCGAAATTGCGAATGGGGAGAAATTTCATGGGAAGCGAGCATCCATCAGGTGTGAAGGTGAGGCAGGACTAAGCTCGCCAATCTAACGCAAACTTCTCTCAAATAAAACCATTTGGCACATGGATATTCCGTTGATGGTGCTGCATTTTATGAAGTAATTAACTGAGCCACTGCCATTGAAGCTCAGGATTGCGACAGAACCTGCCGTGAACAGTTGCCTTAATCTTTCGATTCTGGCGACGATTGGAACTTCCGAAAATCACGGGCTGTCGGCCTGCGAAACGTAGGAATCCAACGTTTGTTTCGTGACAATGCTGCCAACCAGAACGACGACTGGCCAATGCTGTGAAACGTGACTTATCGTTCAAAAACGTCGCCCGCGGTTTCCTTCCCAATCAATAATCCGACGTTTTCCGGATTCCAGCCCCATCGCGTGATTCATGCTTGCTCATATCTTTCGCAGCTCGCTGCCTACCCTTTTTCTGTTGGCCGTTTTGCATGCTTCTGCTGCCGCTCAGCAGTCACTGGAGTTTTCCAGGTGGTCGGGAGACATCAATGTTCCGGATCCCGTGGCGATTAGCTTCGACGATAAAGGCCGCGCCTATGTGACTCAAACACAACGACGCAAAGCCAACGATCTGGATATTCGAGCGAACCGCGATTGGGTGACGAATGATGTGAGTTTGCAAAGTGTTGATCAGAAACGAGATTTCTATCATGAGCGGCTGGCACCAGGTGGCGACAACGCCAAACGCGTGCAGGATCTGAACGAAGACGGTTCGAACGATTACAAAGATCTGATGTTCATCAGTGAATTGATTCATCGTCTGGAAGATACCGACGGCGATGGTGTTGCGGATAAGACTCAGCTGTTTGCAGACGGCTTCAATTCCGAAGTGACCGGTATTGCGGCGGGCGTTCTTTATCACGAAGGCCACGTTTACGCCACGATTGCTCCAGACGTCTGGAAGCTGACCGACACCAACGACGATGGAACCGCCGATCGGCGAGAAATTATGGCCACCGGATTTGGTCTGCACATCGCTTATGCCGGACACGACATGCACGGTCTTACCGTCGGCCCGGACGGTAAGATTTATTGGTCAATCGGCGACAAAGGAATCAGCGCGACTTCAAAGGAAGGCAGAAAGTTTCACTTTCCCAATCAGGGAGGCGTAATGCGTTGCAATCCGGATGGCACCGACTTTGAAGTGTTTGCTCACGGTTTGCGAAATGTTCAGGAACTGGCGTTTGATCAGTTTGGTAATGTGTTTGGAGTCGACAACGATTCCGATCAGCCCAAAGAGAGAGAACGTTTTGTTTACATTGTGAAAGGAATGGACGCGGGGTGGCGATGCAACTATCAGTATCGCGGTGAGGGTTACAATCCCTGGATGGATGAAGGTTTGTGGGAACTTTGTCACGATGGCCAACCCGCTTACATTGTACCGCCGATATCTCATTCCATTAACGGACCAGCCGGATTTACCTACAACCCGGGAACCGCTTTGGGGCCAGAATACTACGACTATTTCTTTCTGGCAGGAGCACCCGGAGGGCCTCAAATCGCATTCCAGACAAAGCCGAACGGTGCGTCGTTTGAAATGGTGAATGAACATGAAATTGGCAGGAACCTGCCAATTGTTGGAATCAACTTTGGTCCCGATGGAGCACTCTACGGTGTCGATTGGGGCGGCGGATATCCGTTGAACCAAACGGGAGCCATCTGGAAAATCGACGACCCAGCGCATGCGGGCTCTGCAATTCGAAAAGCCGTTCAGCAACTGCTGGCTGACGGCATGGCAGAAAAATCGCTTGACCAGTTGCGGGAACTTCTATCACACGCTGATCAACGAATTCGCCTCAAGGCACAATTCGAACTCGTCGCTCGAGGCCAGTTTAAGCTGTTGATCGAAGCCGCCAGCAACGCGACCGCACCCCAGTTGTCACGGCTTCATGCAATCTGGGGGCTCGGGCAGATTTGCGACAAACCGTTGACACTCGACACGCCCGCAGCGGCAGAATGTTTGCAGACGCTGGTGACGTTGCTGACAGACGCCGATGTTGAAATCCAGTTTCAGGCAGCACGCACTTTGGCCGACATCCCGTCTTGTGATGGCGACGTTTTTCTATCGTTGCTGGATACCGCCAATGATCGTTTGCGGTTTCAGGCGATGATGTCGCTGGGCGATCACGGCAGTTCTGCGGCATTCGAAAAGCTGACTTCAATTGCGTCGAGGTTGACCCCTGCAGAAGGCTATTTGCGGCATGCCGTATCGATGGCGTTGGCTTCGTGTGGCACGGCGTCGCAGTTGGAACAGTTGCATAATCATGCCAGCAGCATGGCTCGGCTGTGTGCCGTCGTAGCTTTGCGACACCAGCAGGCTGAACAAGTGGCCGCTTTTTTATCTGATTCAAACGTAGCCGTCGCGGAAGAGGCCGCTCGAGCGATCCATGATGATTTTTCCATTGAGCCAGCGATGTTGTCGCTGGCAAACTCGGTGGCGGAACATAATTCGGCTACCGAAAATTCAGAGGCGTTTTTGTGGCGTTCGATCAACGCGAATTATCGAATTGGAGGCCTGCACGAATTCCGGACGGTGTTGGCGTTTGCAGATGATTCCACTGCGCCGATGGCCATGCGACTGGAAGCGATGGATGCTTTGGTGACGTGGAACAGTCCGGTGCCGCTGGATCGCGTGACCGGGCGTTTTCGGACTTATGGCCAGCGCTTTGATGACTTCAAGGGCGAACAAACGCGTGAGACTCTGGCAGGATTATTGCGGGACTCAACTGCGGCCATGCAGGCGGCAGCGATGAAGCTTCATCAGGCTCATGGATTGTTGGTTAATGAATCAATGCTGTTAAGGATGGCTTTGGGTGCGGATTCGCCGTCGAAGCTGGTGATGGAATCACTCAATCTACTGGATGCTCAAACGTCAAGCCTGTTGCCTCAGGCATTGCAACACACGATTGGCAGTGCAGACGGCGATGTTCGCATGAGAAGTCTGGAGCTGATGGTCGATCTGCAGATTCCGGCTGCGTTTGCAGAAATGCAGTCGATGTGGCCCAAGGCAAGTTCGCCGCTGCGTCAGAAAATCGTACGCTTGATGAATGACCTGGCAACGCCGGAAGCGGACAGGTTTCTTGTGGAAATCACGCCAACTTCGATCGACGAAATCAGCAACAGTAAAGTCAGCATTGAGATACTGGAAATGCTGAAACAGCGGAGTTCAGGCAACGCTGTATTTGCGAAGCTTCGTTCTGAACTTGACCGCATTCTTGCCCAGGCGGCTGCTGAGTCTGTTGAACAGGGTTTTGCCATGTGTTTAACAGGGGGCAACAAGAAGCTCGGGAAAGCGATTTTTAATACTCATCTTGAAGCTCAGTGTGTCCGCTGTCATCGAGTCGGTGACGAAGGCAGCACGGTTGGCCCCAATCTTGCCGACATTGCCACAAAACGCAAGCCTGAGCATCTGCTGCGAGCAGTGGTGGCTCCCAGCGCAGACATTGAACCCAATTATCGCAGTGTGGTTGTCGTGCTGGCGTCAGGGAAAACGGTGCCGGGAATTAAGCTGAAAGAAACGGAAGAAGAGCTTGTTATCGCGGACAGTCAGGGCAAAGAAATCGCATTTGCGATGGATGACGTTGACGACGTGTTTGAGCAAAATGTTTCCATTATGCCCGACATGACCAGAACGTTGTCGCTGTCGGAAATCCGCGATGTTGTCACCTACTTGTTGTCGTTGAAACAGCAATAGATGCGACTCATGCCCGTAGTGGTAAATCGCACTTGGCAAATGAGCGACTAACGCCAGAACAGAACGATGCGACCGATGATCACCCACGGACGAATTTTAAACATGAAGCAGTGTGGGCAATGATAGGGGCGCAGGCCTAACACAAACATTAAATAAGCAGTGCCATGCAAGGGAAGCGGCTTCAGTTGCACTTTGCAGAACCCGCACCGGTACGGAACTTTCGACGTTTTCTTTGTGGTCGTTTTAGACATAAAGCAGCTGCAAAAACGATAGATCGCCAGCAGCGCTATCTGAGATTCGGCAATGAATTGTTGTGTCAGACGGGGTGTAAACCAAGGTGCGATGTTGGAGTTTGGGTACGTCGATGGTGTGTGCAACTGTACTGCCCGTTGCGTTGGGGCAGTTGCCGATCGATTGAGCTGCTGAGTTCAGTTCGATGACTGTCGAAAGCCTTGGGGGAGGGGGCAGTGCAATGGTTGCGTCAATGGGATGCAGTTCCCCGGGTATGCTAGAGTGCCTTACCCCTGCATGTCGATCAGTTATCGTGTGGGATGTTGAATTTGTTCAGATTTCGGAAACGTGAATCACCAAGCGAAACCCAAATCGGTCAATCCTTTTCGCGGTCGACGTTACGTATCGGTGAATTGGCGGAAATTTAGGATGCGGTCACATGCCCTTGAAATTCAAGAACATCAAAACGTTCTGTCTCATCCGCTGGATTTGGCGTGTGCGAAACTGCAATCGCGCAATAGGTTTGCTGTACTGGTGTTCACTGGTGAATTGTGTTCAGCCCGTGGCTTCAAGGGCACGCAGTTAATTGCGGGCCTTTGAGCCACTGGTAAACGAGAGCCAACGTCGGATCAGGTTCTGTCCGACGCTGTTAGTATTCGTTGCCTGTGGCAACGTCTTCGACAGCCGAAAACGTCGACTTGGCGACCTGACGGATGGTTTGGTTGTTGCGTTCATCGGTGAGCTTTTGCAGAGCATCATCGAAGCTCATCACGCCAAGGTCACCATCGATGCGGCAGCGAACGGCAACAGCATTCTGTTCAGCTTCTTTGGGGCCAACCACCAGCATGTAGGGAATCAGGTCCATCTGAGCATCACGGATTTTTGCCTGCAGCTTGGCGCTTTGCAGGTCTGTGGTGACTCGGAAACCTGCCTGTCGCAATCGAGTTGCCACGTCCTTGGCGTAGTCGTCTGATTTTTCGCTTAACGGCAGTACTCGAATTTGTTCAGGTGCCAGCCACAGTGGGAAGGCTCCCGCAAAGTGTTCAATTAACATGCCGACGAAGCGTTCCATCGAACCAAATGGGGCTCGATGAATCATCACCGGTCGATGTTGTTTGTTGTCTTTGCCGGTGTATTCCAGTTCAAACCGGTTTGGCAGGTTATAGTCCAGCTGAACGGTTCCCAGCTGCCATTCTCGACCCAGGCAGTCACGCACCATGAAGTCGGCTTTCGGGCCATAAAAGGCGGCTTCGCCCGGCATTTCGATGAAGTCCAGTCCGGCTTCGGTCAGCACCTTTCGAAGTGTGTCCTGAGCGTTCTGCCACAGTTCATCGCTGCCGACGTATTTGTCAGATCCGGGATCTTTTGTGGAAAGCTGAACTCGATAGTCTTCCAGGCCGACGGCTTCCAGCACGTATTTCACCAGTCCCAGAGTATCCTTAAATTCCTGTTCCACCTGTTCCGGCGTGCAAAACAAGTGAGCGTCGTCCTGAGTCAGTCCGCGCACTCGCAGCATGCCGTTTAGTTCGCCGGATTGTTCGTGACGGTAGACGGTTCCGAATTCCGCCAGTCGCACGGGCAGGTCGCGGTAACTTCTAGGAATGGCTTTATACATCTGAGCATGATGCGGGCAGTTCATCGGCTTCAGCAGATAGCGTTCCTGCTGCTTTTCCCATTTGCGAAGCACGGCGCGTTTTTCGTCTGCCGAACCGGATAATGGAAACTCTTCCCCTGAAAAGCCGAGCACCATGGCGGCGTCCAGCAGTTTCTTTTCTGCGGCTGCATCCGGCGGTTGAACGGAGTCTTCATCGGGATCCAGACATCGAATCCAGTAATCCACCAATTGCCCGGCCGAATGCCCGAACAGTGGTGCAAATTGAGAATCGCGATAATACGGAAAGTGTCCACTGGTTTCGTACAATTCGACTCGACCAATGTGCGGCGAATACACCGGTTCGTAGCCTCGGCGAGTCAATTCCTTCTTGATGAAGTCTTCCAGAGTCGCTCGAATGGTGGCCCCTTTCGGCAGCCACAAGCAAAGTCCCTGTCCAACATCCGGGTTGATGGTAAACAGCTGCAGCCGACTTCCGAGAACTCGATGATCGCGTTTCTTGGCTTCTTCAATCTGCTCCATGTACGCGGCCAGTTCCTTCTTGTCGAAGAAGGCTGTGCCGTAAACTCGTTGCAGCGAACGATTGGAAACGTCACCCTTCCAGTGCGAACCGGCGACATTCAGAATCTTGAAGGCCTTGGCCATGCCCGCATGAGGAATATGGGGGCCTCGACAAAGGTCGACAAATTCACCCTGGCGATAAAAGCTAAGTGATTCGTGATCTGCCAGACCTGACTTAATGTGTTCAACCTTAAGTTCCTGGTTCAGGTCTTCGCAGAACTGAATCGATTCTTCGCGGTTCATCGTGAAGCGTTCGAAGGGCTCGCCTTCTTTCACGATCTTTTTCATTTCCGCTTCGATCTTAGGGAAGTCATCTTCGCTGATGGGAGTTGCCAGATCGAAGTCGTAATAAAACGTGTTTCCTTTGACAGGGCCGAACGCCAGGCCCACGCCTTCGTACAGACGCATGATCGCTCGCGCCATAATGTGAGCGCAGCTGTGGCGCATGACGGCTGCGGCTTCAGGGTCACGAGTTGTCAGCAGTTGCAGTGGGACCGGACGTAGGTCTGTCAGTTCTGTCAGGGGACGCATGGCATCGACGGTTGTTCCGTCAATAACAGCTGCAGCGGTGGCTCGCGCAAGCCCTTCGCTGATACCTTTGGCGACATCCAAAGCTGTCGCATTGTCTTCGTGCTGAACAATATTGCCGTCAGGCAGCTGTACCTCAATCATCGTGACGATTACATCCGTAGTTTTTTCTTGTGGGCCGGCGACCGAAACAAATGGTCCCCTGAAATGAACGACTCACCCCACTCGATAGGTTTAAGACCCGAGTTATAGCGTGAGGTTCAATCGCCCACAACGGCGACGTTTATGCAGCAAAACGCGGCGTTTAGGGAGATACGGCGATCTGGCCGCGCTGAATTGGGGCGGGTGTCAGTGAATGGAGATCGCGTGCGAGCTCCAGGTTGAAAGTCTTCCTGGCGATGATGCTCGCATTGTTTCTCAGCGACAACGGAGCGGCTCGGCGGTTCGCACGTCCCATGTCTTCCGGCACTCCACGCTACCGTAGCAAGGCCGAAGCCCTTGCTACGTCGTTGAACCCTTCAATGTGTCAAATGCGTTTCTCAGCAATTCTTCGGTTTGTTCGAAGCTGATGCAGCCGTCTGTGATGGACACGCCATATTCCAGAGTTGAAGGGTCGGGCCCCAGGCTTTGCTGTCCTGCTTTCAGGTTGCTTTCCAGCATTAAGCCCACAATGGTGTCGTTTCCGGCGGCTCTCTGGCGAATGACGTCGTTCCAAACAACCGGTTGCTGAGTGAAGTCTTTGTTCGAATTTGCGTGGCTGCAGTCAACGACAAAGCGTGATGGCAGGTTTTCCTTGGCCAGCAGGGCGCTGGCTTCTGCCAGGCTGGCTTCGTCGTAGTTCGGTCCCAGCCGACCGCCTCGGAGAATTAAGTGGCCCATGTCGTTTCCGACCGTGTTAACGATGCATGTTTTGCCATCGTTGTCGATGCCCAGAAAGCAGTGTTCTGCTCGAGCGGCCTTCATTGCGTTAACGGCCACTTCCAGGCTGCCTTCCGTGCTGTTTTTGAAGCCAACGGGCATCGAAAGACCGCTCGCCATCTGGCGGTGAGTGGGCGATTCCGTTGTGCGAGCTCCAATGGATGCCAGCGTAATCAGGTCGGCGATGTACTGAGGAGTAATCGGTTCCAGCATTTCTGTGGCCGTGGGAACTCCCGCCTGATTCACTTCCAGCAGGATTTGACGAGCCAGATCCAGGCCGGTCGCCATGTCGAATGTGTCGTTTAAAAATGGATCGTTGATGAGACCTTTCCAGCCCACGGTTGTGCGAGGCTTTTCGAAGTACACTCGCATTACCACAACGATGCGTTCGCTGACTTCTTTGGCAAGAGCGGCCAGCTTGTGGGCATATTCAATCGCAATGTCTCTGTTGTGAATCGAACATGGGCCAACCACAGCGATCACTCGACGATCTTCGCCCTTCAAAATCTGCTTAACGGTTTCGCGAGAATCGTAGATGAACTTGCAAACGTCGGGGCTGGCGGCGTAACGCTGTTTGAATTCACCAGGTGACGTCAGCGGGATATTTTCCCGAACGTTGACATCCTGAAGTTTTGGCGAGTCGCTGGTCATGACATTTGCTTTCGAATTGTGATGCCGCGGGTTGGGCCACGCGACGTTTTTCTTATCCGCTGTGTTTTGGTGACTGAGTTGTGTTTTGATTGGCTGGTCGAAGTTGAAAAACTTCAAATCGCTGATGTCAGCGGCGGAAACGGTATGTGAGCCTGTTTAGCGTGAATGACACAGAACGACAGGTGGCAGTATTCAGGAACCCGCAGTTCGGTTCAATCTAAGCCCTCTAAATCGCGGAATTGGCAGGCAATTCGCGAATTTGGCAGCGATGATGGGCTTGCGGTCCGAGAACTAGTACCGAAAACTAAACTTCCCTGTACAATTTTGCTGGCACGATCGAATTCTATGTTCTGGGCGAGACAATTCAGAATGACAACCACGAATGGCACGAATTTCACGAATGAGGGCTTTCAAAAATTCGTTTAATTCGTGGCATTCGTGGTTGAAGACAGCAGCACATGGATTTCGGTCGAGTCAGGGAGATAGGAAATCTGTTTGTTGGCAATTGCTAACACAATGCCATCCATAATGTGGCTGAATTCGCAGATTCAAGCAACCTGTTCCGAGTGTTTCCAACCAACGCGAATTCCAGCTTAGTGCTGCATCACCGCTAAGGATTAAGATTTGTTGTAGTGGATCCTGTTAAAGATCCCGATGTTGCAGGATCTTTAACAGGATCCACTACTTCAGGGCTGAGTTGCAACGAAGCTTTAGACTTCATTATCGCAGCGAACATGTTCATATTGAGTCAATATTTTCTGAGCGACAGCGGAACGCCTCGGCGATTTTAACGTTCTACGTCTGTCTGCGTGCCACGCCACTGGGTCAAGGGCGAAGCCCTTGTTGGGATGTATCGGGGAAAGTCTGATGTCAGCAGGAAGTTTTTCGCAGACGCCTCAGGTTCGGCAGATTCTGGAATCCTGTCGGCGACAGATTCTGCAGCACACACTGCTGGTTGGGTCAGCCACGCTTCTTATAACGGTCGCAGTCGGACTGCTGGCCGCCGGAACTCTGGACTATCTGCTGGGATTGCCCGCGTGGTTTCGTGCTCTGACGCTTCTTGGCTTTGTCGCGACCATTGGCTTTGTCGTTTGGCAGTTTTTGATTCGGCCGCTGAAGTCTGCCATCCCATTAAATCAACTGGGCGCCGCGATTGATCTGACGTGTCCGGAATTGAACGAGAGTCTGGCGACGTTGATTTCCATTCAACGCCCGGAAGCGACGTCTGCCGAATCTGGCTCAACACTTATGCAACGGCGGCTGCAGCAACAGATTTCTGAACAGCTTAAAGGTGTGGCCAGTCGCCAGTTTGTTGATGGCCGCAGCATGACCAAACGATGCGGTATCGCAGGAATCTGTTTATTGGTGCTGTTGCTTCCGCTGGTCTTGTGGCCGTCCGGATCACGATTGCTGGTGGCGCGAGTGCTGAACCCGTTTGCCAATCTGGCGACTGCCACCAATCTTTATTTTGAAGTTGCAGATGGCAACCGCACGGTCGCTAAAGGCAGCACGATCACGATTTCAGCAGCGCCAAAGTGGAGAACGACGACCGAAGGAGTTCGCCCTGAAGTTGTCAATCTGCAATTGATGGCACCAGATGGAGAGTCCGAAAATCTGACGATGGCGTTTGATGCCAGCAGCGGCAACTTTCAATATGACCTGACTCGCATTGCAGAATCCGTGCAGTTTCGAGTGACCGGAGGCGGTGCGACCACAGAAACTTTCAGCATTAAAGTTGTGGACGCTCCTGAAGTGAAGGCCGCCGTGATGACCGTCACTCCGCCCGCCTACACTGGAAAAGCGATCACGCGATTTGACGGTATGGTTGGCGACATGCAGGTGTTTGAACGCAGCAAGATGGAAATTCTGCTGGAATTCAACAAGCCGGTTGATTCCGCAGCACTCGTATGGATTCGCCGTGTTGCACGACCAGTCACCGACACAGAATTGTTCGACCGACAGTTCGACAACATGACCGGCGAAGAAGTTGTTGTTGACGAAGAAGACGTTTTGAACATGAACCCGAATGCTCCGCTGAAACCGGAACAGGAACCGTTGGCCGCGCGTGTTGACGCTGTGCTATCGCCGGACCGACTGGCGGCAGTCTTCGAAATGACGGCTGATGTGGGTGGCGACTTCGTATTCGAAGTTCTGGACGAACATCAGTTGGGAAATCCTTCCGAACCCGATCGAACAATTTCGGTCGGGTACGACAAGCCGCCGGAACTGAAGGTCAGCGGAATTCGAAACGGTGACAGGCTTCGTCCGGACGATATTCTACCGGTGAATTGCCTGGTGAAAGACGACATCGGAATCGGCCTGTTGGAACTGCATGTTTCTCGCAACACCGACGCCGTTAAGATTACTCCCGCCGTGAACTTCGACAAGGGCACCAGCGAGCTGTCGCATAGTTTTCGTTTATCGCTGCCTGACTTGCAGTTGGCCGAAGACGATCGCCTGACTGTCAGAATTCGGACGGCAGACGAACGGCCTGAACCGGGCCCGCAGTATGTGTGGAGCGAGGAATTTATCATCGTGATCGATCGCGATGCTGAAGCCGTGGGCGCCAAAGCCATGGAAAAAGAGACTCGGCAAATGGTTGAGACTCTCAAGCAGATTGAAGAACAGCTTCGCAAAGACACCGAAAAAGCGAAGCATCTGGAACAGCGAGCAGAAAATGATTGGACCGATGAATCGCGAGAAGAAGCCGAAGCCCTTAGCGAAAAAGAACAGCAGCAGGGCCGACTTCTGGAACAGCTGGCCAACGAAGTGGCCACACATCCCATGATGAAAGAGTCGGCGGAAAAGTTGCAGCAGCTTAGCGAAGACATTCGTGACAAGCTGCCGGAACTGCTTGATGAAGCCGTTGATTCAGACCGACAGCAGGCAAAAACTTCGATGTTCGAAGCGGTCGAAAAAATGGAACAGGTTCGCAGCGAACTGCATCAGGAAATCGAAAAGATTGAAGAGATCGCTCGACTGGAACAAAAGCTGACAGAACTTAATCGGCTGGCTCTGGATGCAGAACAGCTTGCGAAAGACGCAGATCAATTGGAAAGCGATCGCCAGCAGCCAGATGCAAAGCCGGAAGACGTCGAACAACAACAGTGGGATCAGGAACTGAATCAGCGACAGCAGGAACTGAACCAGGATCGCGAAGGCTTAAGCGAAGATCTGGAACGGCTGATTCAGGAAGAACGCGAACTGTTGGAAGCAGCTCAGCGAGCTCAGAAAGAACGGCTGCAGGAGATCGCCGACGAAGCCAACAAGCTGGCATCGCGCGAGCAAAAAGTGGCCGACGGTGTTCAGGATGAAGCTCAGGAAGCCGGCGCAGATGCTCGCCAGATCGCCGAAGACCTGGACAAAGCTCGCCAGCAGGCGGAGCAAATCGCGAAGCAACAATCGCAGAACCAGAACGATGATGGCGAGAACGAAAACGAGAGCAACAAGGCCGACGTGCAGGCTTTGCAACAGGCGGCAGAACAGCTTCGTCAGGGGAATCTGGCGGAACCCAGAAAGCAGGTCGATGACGTTGCCAGCCAACTGGCCAAAGACGAAAAATCCGCCCAGGTCGCCGATCAGTTGAAAAGCATCAGCGAACGCATCGAACAACTGCAGCAGGAACGCAACGCTGGTGCCGAACAACAACAACCGCAGCCAGCTGATTCGGCAGCCTCCCAGCAGAAAAATGATGTCGATGCAGATCAGGCGGTGAATGACATGCTTCAACGTCTGAAACAGCTTGCCGATGCCGCGAAGGCCGCGGCGGACGCAACTAAGGCAGACACTGGAACAAATGCAGAAGCACGCGATAACGCCCAGCAATCGGCTGAAAAGGCAGAAGACGCCAGCGAAGAAGCGGCGGCCGGCAAGTTTGCCGAAGCGGCAGACCAACTGCGCAAGGCGGCTCAAGCGGCAGACAAAAGTGCGCAGCAAATGCAAACCTCAAGTCCTCAGCAGCAGGACCTGCCCGGACAGATGGAAGGTGTTAAAGATGAATTGAACCGAGCGGCGGAGATGTTACAGAATATGCAGCAGGACAACCGTTCGCAGTCTGCCGCTCAGCAGCAAACTCAACAAGACATCGCTCAGCAAGCAGCGAAGTTACCAGAAAAGCTGCGGGAGCTTTCAGAAATCATGGCGATGGAAGCTTTGCAGATGCAAAAAGAAAGCCAGCAGGCGGCGGACGCTCAACAGGTGGCTCAGCAAGCGCAACAGTCCAGTCAGCAGGCGTCGTCGGATTTGCAGCAGGCGCAATTGCAGCAGGCCGGTCAGTCCAGCAAGCAGGCTGCTGAACAGCTTAAGCGGATGGCACAGATGGCTGAAGCTGCCGGACAACAGGCTGGCGAACAGGATTCACCAATTCCAACAGAAGTCGGTGAAAGTGTGGCCGACGCACTTCAGGACTTGCAGCAGGCTGCCAAAGCGATGCAACAACAGCCAGCAGAATCTGAACAAGCCGGTAAGCAAGGCGACCAGGCAGAACAATCGGCGAACGGTGAACCGGGGCAGCCAGCTGAAGGGGACCAGGCCGTCGCTGCAGAAGGTCAGCCCGGTCAGCAAGGCGAATCCGGCCAGGAAGGTCAGCAGGGCCAACCGTCTGATGAAGGGCAGGCTCAAGCCGGACAGTCTGGCGAAAAACCGAACCAGTCATCGGGAAGTCAGCAATTGAATTCAGCCGCGAAAGCGTTGGCTCAGGCAGCTCAGGACGCTCTGCCCGGACAGTTCAATCCAGGGCAAATGCCGGACAGTGGTGAGCCTTCTCAGGCAGGTCGCGACGCCATGGGCAACGCTGCGTTGTGGGATGGTCGAATTGCGGCAGAAGCTGCGAAGGCAGCTGGTTCGCGAGACTGGGGCCAGCAAAACGACGAATTGGAAACCGAAACTTCGGACGCCGCTGGAATCAGCCGCGACAGCGAATACCAGGCTTTGATTCGCATGTATTTTCGAGAAGTCGCGCGGGCGACTGCAAATCAGGACGACAATTAGTTGGCTAATAGTAGCGCCATTTTCATAGCGTTCTTTTGATGTGGGTGGCCGAGTTTAGACAAAGCTTGCGAAACGCAGCCCGGTGTTGTGCGGGCGCTATTCCGTAGAAACTTCGATGCGGCGAGGTTCCGTGCGAGACGCTCGCGGCAATTCAACTCGCAACACTCCGTTATTCAGTCGTGCAGAAATGTGTTCGTGATCGACGTCGTCGCTAAGAATGAACGACCGCAGGAAATCGCCCACTTTGTATTCTTCGTGAACGATGCCTTCTGGTTGAGCCACCGTTTTTACTCGACCAAACAACGCCAGCCGATTGTCCTGAATCTGCAGATCCAGACCTTCTGCGTTAACGCCGGGAAGGTCGGCGTATAACACCAGGCCTTCGGCTGTTTCGTAGATGTCGATAGGCGGGTTAAACAGTAGTCGTGGCGCAGATTCATCGGCAGCGTTGCTGTCGCTGGCTGCAGCCGCAGTTGCTCTTACTATTTCTCGCTGATCGCTCATTGTGTTGTCCTGTTATTCTATGCCGACAGTTCTACGGTTTCTGCCAAAGATCGCCGTACACCGCCCGTTTCAAGCCGGGCCTTCTGTGATTGGAATACTGCGTGCGGCAATGCCTGCAACCTTGGGAAGCACGACGGTTAGAATGCCAAGAGAGTATTCCGCTTTCATGCCGTCTTCGTCAATTCGATCCGGCAGTTGCAGACTACGCTGCCATGCCCCCTGAAAACGTTCCTGCCGTCGAAACGAATCTTCTCGCGCTTCGGCGGGAGGTTTCCGCACGCCTTTAATTGTCAAGACGCCATTGGCGGCGGTCAGTTCCAGGTCGGCAAGTTCCACGCCCGGAATTTCCGCCGTCAGAATGAACTTGTCGCTGGCATCCGTCAGGTTAATCAACGGGAACCGCCGCGCAGAACGTTGAAACGACAGGTTCATCCCCTGCAGTAAGCGATCGACTTCGCGTTCCAGATCGCGGAACGGGTCCCAGTTCTGTCCCCAGCGGAAGACTGGCATCTGTGTTTCTCCTTACAAGAGCCGCGCGGGCCCCGGTTTGAACCGAAGTTCAGGCAGTATTTCTGACTTGCGAAGGCATGATTTTCAGCATGCGTGACCACGATTCGGCATCGAGAAGATTGACGATTTGTGTCGGCAAGACATCACGAATCAATTGGCAGCACAGATCGTGCCGCTTACCGGCAAATTTCTGTACATCATTAACTTTTGTGATTGAAACGTCGCAACGTGTTTCTTTCAAAAGCCTTACGTACCGATGTGTTTAGTCGGGGGGATTTCGGCGATGTCAACATTCCCTGCCAAATTTACACCCAGAGGCCCAAGTGGATTGCCAAGCGGCGTGTCGCGTTCAGAATCCCGTTGCTGGAACATTTCAAGGACGCGAGCCTCATGACAGAATCATCCAAAAATCACGCCGTATATGTGGGCAGCTTCGATCCGCTGACATTGGGGCATCTGGACATTATCGCTCGTGGAGCCCGGATCTTTGAAAAGTTGACGATCGGTATCGGTATCAATCCGGACAAGAATGCCTTGTTCTCCACAGAACAACGGATCGAATTGTGCCGGGCGGCTGTCAGTAAAATTCCCAATGTCAGCGTCACTTCGTTTGAAGGTCTGGCCGTGGAATTTGTTCGCCGCTGCGGCAGTAACGTGTTGTTGCGAGGTGTTCGCAGTCTGACGGATATCGATTCAGAATTCACCATGTCACTGGCGAACCGAGTTTTGGACAGCAGCATTGAGTCTGTGTTTTTGATGTCCAGCGAACGCTACAATCATATCTCAAGTTCGTTGATCAAACAGATCGCACAGATGGCTGGCGGCAATGTGCCGGAACGCCTGAAGGACTTTCTGCCAGAGGTTATCATCGCTCCATTGCTGGAACGCTTGAAATAGCGACCAGACGGGCTTCTGAATTATTCACTTCTGTTCTGCTGCGGCGTCAGCAGAATGTGCATCACACGATGCATCGCTTAATGTTTCTGTCGAACACTGGAGTTATTTCGTGGTAAAAACCGCATCTACAATGTTGCCTTTGGGCACTGTCGCTCCCGACTTTTCTTTGGCAAACGTTGATGGTTCAACCGTCAGTCGTGCTGATTTCGCCGGCAAGCCGTTGCTGGTTGTGTTTATGTGCAATCACTGCCCGTTTGTGATTCATCTGCGATCTGCGCTCGCTGCATTCGGTGACCAGTATCAGGCCAAAGGATTGGCAATGGTGGGCATCAGTTCCAACGATGTCGACGCTTATCCTCAGGATGGCCCCGAACTGATGAAGGCCGAAGCAGCCGCTGCCGGTTACAAGTTTCCATACCTGTTCGACGCCGATCAAAGTATTGCCAAGGCTTACAAGGCCGCGTGTACTCCGGATTTCTTCCTGTTCGACGCCGACCATGCTTTGGTTTATCGAGGACAATTCGATTCCAGCCGACCTGGCAATGGAATGGACGTCACAGGCAACGACCTAAAGGCAGCCTGCGACGCAGTGCTGACCGGCAAAGAACCAGCCGCAGAACAAATGCCCAGCATCGGCTGCAACATTAAATGGAAAGCCGGTTCAGAGCCTGAATACTTCGGCGCGTAATTTTTGTAAGAGATGGCTTCTGGAGTTTGCCTGTAGCTGGACTCGCCTGAGTCCTGGCCGTTCACGGAATCGAAACCGTTAGTGCGATGGATTCGTTCATGCGCTGATATTTGCGGAGGGCGCGTAAGGCTGAAGGGCAACCTTTGTTTTGCTCGGTCAGTATTGTGCTGCTTTTGCTGCAAGACTGACGAGATTACGGGAATGCCAAATATATTGACCTTGGGATGTTCACATCAATGATAATGCCAAACGATTAGCAACGTGTGCGTGGAGTGAGCCAGATGAAAGTTGACATTGCGATAAAGATACTTGGCGACCTGCTGGCAGTCGTTGCCGAAGAAGGAGTGCGTCTATCATTCTTGTTGCGTGAAGACTTCGAACTCCTGTTCAACGGAAGGCCACGAACAACTGCACCGGCCGAATCCATTGCCACCGCTGTATCGACGCTCATTGAATCTGGAGTTTTACAAATGAATGGTCAAACGCAATTTCGTTATCCTCCGGAAACCGTCCACCGCGTGATGGACTTGGCTCATCAGAAAAAAATTTCGGATGAGGCGATTCGATTCACAGAGTTTGGGGGCGCGGCTTGGGAGCACCTCACAAACGTGGACTGGGAGCTATACACAAAATTGGAGGCAAATGAAGTAGACGGGATTTGGACGATTGGCATTCAGTCAACGTCGGAAAAAGGAATTTGTTCGTATCTGGACAAGATAAATTTCGAGAAGTCGGAAGCTAGGATCGTTGATTTTGGGAGGCTAACCGATCCTTGGAAACCTGTTTACTGGAAGACGGTCAATTCTGGATTTAGTGCGGTGATCACAGCAACTAGCAGCGTGTCCGGATACCGGTTTCGGCCTGGATATGATTACTGAAATGAT